>Ga0180301_10000011_pt1 | contig 129056 bp, 117 predicted proteins | sample GuaBasSediGuay16_FD_121797 | JGI IMG/M metagenome (GOLD analysis project Ga0180301, IMG submission 121797) | Subseafloor sediment microbial communities from Guaymas Basin, Gulf of California, Mexico - Guay16, Core 4569-2, 12-15 cm | ecosystem: Environmental > Aquatic > Marine > Hydrothermal...
GACTATGAACTCCCATGGCTGAAGATTACCTGCCGAGGGGGCCCATGTGGCTGCTTCAAGTATCTTAACCAGGTCCTCCTCTCTTACAGGATCAGGTCTGAAGCTTCTTATACTCCTCCTAGTCCTTATAGCTTCAAACACATCCATTGCTACTCCTCCATGTGATATCTGAGTTAAGCGTAGCAAATTAAATGAAACGCTCAGGCTGTATAGTGAATCTCTAGCTCATGAACCATGATGTTCTGCTAAGACTTTTTAACTATTGAAGATTGATAATTTGCTGGTGTGAGCATGAATGAAGGCCTTATAGAGAAGGTAAGAAAGGAAGTTAAAGCACGTGAGGAGGAGCTGATTAGTCTCTGCTCTCAGCTCATAAAGATACCAAGCGAAAATCCCCCTGGTGATGTTAGTAACATAGCGTCCTTCGTAGAGGAGTTTCTTAAGGAGATAGGTATCTCCGTTGAGGTGAAGTACAAGGTAAGAGAGAAGCCCAATGTAATCGGCTATTTAGGAAGAGGAACGCCTTCTCTCATAGTATGCGGTCATGTCGACACGGTACCTGCTGGCGATAGAAGACATTGGGAAAGAGATCCATTCTCAGGAGATGTGATCAATGGCTGGATCTATGGTAGAGGAGCAGCTGATATGAAGGGTGGAGTGGCATGTATCCTCCTTGCTGCCAAGATAATCTCTCAAATGGAATTTGAGCCCAGGAGCAAGGTAACTATTGTACTCGTCCCTGATGAGGAGACAGGGAGTAAAGATGGTCTTCTCTGGCTTCTTGAGAATAAGCTCATAAAGGGTAAGGAGTGCGCCATAGCAGAGCCCACTGGCAATGCAGCTCTTGAATCATATAGTGTTGATATAGGGGAGCGTGGTGCTGTATGGATTAGAGTCAAGGTGAAGGGGAAGGCTGCGCATGGGAGCATGCCTATGTTGGGCGACAACGCTATACTCAAAGCCTACAAAGTCATAGAGAAACTCCTTGTCCTAAATGAGCTGAGATTTGAGCCACCTGCTGATGTTAAGGAGGTAGTGGAGAACATCAGGCCCATGTACTCCATCCTTGGCATAGAGCGTACGCTTGACCACCTCACGGTCAACATAGGCATCATACGAGGTGGAACCAAGGTCAACATAGTACCTGATACATGTGAACTTGAAGTTGACATAAGAGTCCCTGTTGGCACCACTGCTGAGAATACAGTGAAGGAAGTGGAGCGTGTCCTTAAAGATGTCAAAGACGTGGAATATGAAGTAATAGCCATGATAGACCCCAGCTACACAAGCCCTAGAGCTCGCGTAGTACAGGAAGCCATCAAATGGGCTAGTGAAGCTTTGAGCAAGAAAGTGGTAGGAGTAATAATGCCTGCAACGAGTGATGCTGGTCACTTCAGGAGGGCGGGTATTCCTGCTATAAACCTTGGCCCGGGCTACCATGAACATGTGCATGTATCAAACGAGAAGGTGAAGATAGAGGATTTAGTGGCTATGTGTGAGGCCTACTCACTGATGATTCTCTCCTACCTAACAGAATGACTAAGCTTAACATGACGCCTAAGGATGCCGTGACCACCAGACCAAGTATCAAAGAGCTTGTTACACGTACCGTCCTATGGCTACCCTCAAAGTCCAGCCAATTTTCTTCGTATAGAGTAGCATTGTGCTCCCTTAAGACATCTATGAACTCCTTACACTCTGCTATGTAGTCAGTCTCTGAGACCTTGCCTAGGAGTAGAGTACCTTTGGAGACTATGGCTGCGCCAGTTATGTGATATACACTGCCAGGCACAAAGGGCCTATAGAAGGTCATATCGACAGGTACCCAGCCGACCTCAGGTACATAGACCAGAGCCCATGCATGCCATCCTAGATTATGATCCCTTATTATGATGCATGGATTTCTGGGAGGGACCTTAGTGACCATGACTTTGCCTAGAAGCATTACTGCTCCCAGCTCAAGATAGGCAGGGATGCCAACTATTCTACAGAGGGTTATTAGAAGCATGGCCTGCTCATCACAATCACCCTCTCTATGCTTCAATACTTCACTGGGATAGTATGGGGGGATGTGAGTACCATACCTTATATTGGCATCAATCCATGTCACAAAGGACATTACTATGTCTATCACCCGACTCCTATCCTCTTTCAATTCCTCAGCTAAACGCCTTAGATTCCTATCGTGTACTTGCCATAGTCCGCCTCCCTTAGTATAGTTATGAAGATGTGGAGGAACTTCATTGATCTCTCCGCTCCTATGTATCAGCTCCACTGGATATGGCTTCGGATAGACCTCCTCTATGGAGACTTGATATTCAACCATGACTCTAGCTCCAGGAGCTAGATCCTTCTCATTCAGCTCATATACTATTACGGGATTTCCATCGGCATCTCTCTCTATCCAGAACCTTACAAGTGAGCCGTTGAGCTTTACCCACTCAACTTTCACTGTTTGCCAGCTGGTGTTACAGAATATTGCTAGTCTGTCGAAGGCTACCTTGTCAAGAGGGAATGGTTGACTTCCTCTATTCACTAGAGTCATGGACGACCTGAAAGTGTACACGTTGATGGTCCTCATGCTGAGGGCCAACACCGTGGCTGTAAGCCCTAGTGAGACTATGAAGGCTGTAGCTACTATAATTAATATTATCCTCATCCTCACAGGTCTCCACCATCGTTTAACTTTTAGGCCACTGGGGCTATTAAGAGATCTTGGTGTTCAAATGAAGGTCAAACTTCAAGTAGCCTTGGATCTGATAGACCTGAATCAAGCCTTGATAATAGGCAGAGAAGCTCTTGAAGGAGGTGCTGATATAGTAGAGGCGGGCACTCCTCTCATAAAGAAATTTGGCATGGAGGCGGTCAAGGCTTTAAGAAGCGCTTTTCCTGATGTGACCATAGTAGCTGATATGAAGACCATGGATGCAGGCGCTCTTGAGGCTGAAATGGCCCTCATAGCAGGAGCTGATATAGTCACTGTAATGGCTCTTGCCCCTGAGGAGACTATAATTGAGGCATTAGATAAAGCCAGAGAGCTTGGGGGAAAGGTCATGGTTGACCTTATGAATGTTACTGACGTAAGGAATGTAGCTCTGAGGATGAAAGAGCTCAGAGCTGACTACTTGTGCCTCCATGTAGGGATTGATGTACAGAAAAGACGTGGGGTAAGTCCAGAACAGCTCTGCAGGGAGATATCCGAGGTCTCAAGTATTCTCCCAAACAGGGTAGCAGTAGCGGGAGGCATTAAAGCAGAGACAGCACCTAAGTATGCGAAAGCTGGGGCCTCAATCATAATAGTAGGAGGAGCAATAACGAGATCTTCTAATCCAAGAGAAGCGACTAAGAGGATAAAGGAAGCTATAAGACGAGCCTTGAGGTGAAAGCGTGTACAAAGTGCTTGTAGGCTGCTGTGGATGGGCTGTCAGAGGAGGGAAATCAGCCTATTTCAGTAGATTCAAAATAGTTGAGGTTCAGGAGACCTTCTATCAGCTCCCAAGTGAGAGCACTGTGGCCAAGTGGAGGAGCATGGCACCCTCTGACTTCGTCTTCAGCATGAAGGCGTGGCAGGCTATAACTCATCCTCTATCAAGTCCCACGTGGAGGAGAGCCAGGAAAAAGCCCCCTAGGGAGAAGGCAAACCTCTATGGCTTCCTGAGGCCTACCGAAGAGAACTTCAAGGCATGGGAGGATACCATGAAGATAGCCAAGGCCATGGGTGCTAAGGTCTGTGTAGTACAGTGTCCTAGCTCCTTCAAGCCTACTGATGAGAATGTTAGAAATGCTGAAACATTCTTCTCCTCAATATCTCGTGATGGAGTGCTCATAGCGTGGGAGCCTAGAGGAGAGTGGAATGAGCATCTAGATCTGGTGAAGAGGATATGTGATAGATATGACCTCATACACGTAACTGACCTTCTGAGAAGATATCCTGTCTCAAGTCATCACGTAGCGTATACGAGACTTCATGGCCTTGGTCCTCGAGAGGTCAATTATAGATACAAGTACACAGACCATGATCTGAAAATGCTTCTAGAGAGGGTGAAGAGCCTCTTAGATGAGAAGGATCAAGTGATGGTTCTCTTCAACAACATATACATGGCCGAGGATGCACAACGTTTTCAGAATATCTTGCGAGAGGAGGGTCTATACCAGTCTTGATCCCCTAGGTTGTACATGATATTTTTACCTCACGCAACATCTCATAGGCTCCTCGGGGTAGTTCGATTCTTGTCTTTAGAACAGCTGGTTATTGAAACGAGACAAAGAGGCCTTGCTGTATAGTAAGACGTAAGGCTTATGAGTCACCTCAGATGCCCTTTGCTAAGCGGTGCATCCGCATGAGACGAAATAAGAGCAATATACTGAAGCTGACTATCTTTAATCTACTCAATGGAGCATCGTGGCAGGCTATGATCCCATACATCCCTGTAATGGCTACTGAGAGGTTTAAGGCCAGCGGTTCTGACATAGGTATTCTGAATGCAGTCAATGGTCTTGTCTCCACAGTGGCTAATCCCCTGTGGGGCTTTGTCAGTCATCGAACCAAGAGGATCATGCTCCTCTTCGCGTTAAGTCAAATAGCCGTGGCCTTCTCATGGTTGGCCATGTCCTTGAGCACTAATATGCCTCAGCTATTTGTAGTGCAGGGAATGCAATCCTTTGTAGCAGCTCTAGGCAGTGTTTGTTCTCTGGTGGTGCTAAGTCTGGTCACGGAAGTCACTACGAGAGGCTCTGTAAATGCAGTTCTATTCACGGCTTGGGGAATAGGTGGATTCATAGCAGCTCCTTTATCAGGATGGCTTATCGATCTATTTGGTTATGAGGCCTCTGGTATTCTTGCATCGATTCTAGGAGCGATTAGCACCTTGCCCTTACTTACTCTTAAGGTTGATGTCAAGTCGATAAGCCATGTACATAGAAGCTTTGACTTTGTGAACAGAGACTATGTACAGTTCCTGATAGCCATAGGGACTTGGACGTTTCTATGGTCCATGGCTTGGCCTCTCTTCCCCCTTAGTCAAGTGAGGATCTTCAATCTGTCTAAGTCAACCATTGGATATCTAGTAATGGTTGGGGGCTTGGTCGGCATACTATCACGTATACCTCTTGGAAGGCTGTGTGACAGGCTAGGAAGGAGGCCTATCCTATTGATATCTCCCATTCTATTATCTGCTCTCCCGCTAGGCTACGCCTTAGCCCCCACTGTAGAATGGCTATTTATCGCTACAGTCATAACCAATGTAGGCTTCTCAGCCTATCTAGTCTCATCCAATACCTATCTACTTGATGTAACTGAGGGCGAGGAACGTCTGGCGTATAGCATGGCCATGTACAATATAGTCGTTGGAATAACTTCATCCATTGGCCCTCTTGCTGGAGGAGTGCTATCTGATTATTTAGGCCTTGAGCAGGCCCTTCTCCTGGCTGCTTTTGCTCGTGCACTTGGCTCTTTGATCTTTATGATACTTCCTGAGACTTTGCGGAGAGCTTAAAGCCTAATTCAATCACTCTCATACCTTGGTGTTAACCTTGGCTGATCTGGATAGAATCGAGACATATAAGGATGTAGATAGAAATGACATGCTCAGCAAAATTATACGTCTTCCTGAAGACTTCCTTGAAGCCTATGACATGGCGCTCAAAGTGGAAGTGCCTAAGAGCATTCAAGTTGGAAGCAAGCGCATAAAATACGAGACTCCGGACAAGGTCGTGATATGTGGGATGGGAGGATCTGCCATAGGAGGAGATATTCTCAGGGCTTGGCTACGCGATAGAATTAAAATCCCTTTAGAAGTTGTGAGAAGCTATCACCTACCAGCCTACGTAGACGAGAAAACATTAGTCATGGCCGTCAGCTACTCAGGGGAGACTGAGGAGACCATAAGCTGCTTCGTTGAAGCTCTTAAGAGGGGCTCCATGGTAATAGCTGTAACCTCAGGAGGGCTACTTGGCTATATGGCCTCTGAGGCAGGCATACCTTTGTTCAAAGCTCCCTCTGGAAGACCACCCCGAACAGCCCTTGCATACTTGTTCACACCTCTTGCCATAGCCCTATCCAAGCTTGGAATCGAAGTCGATCTAGAGGATGAGCTGAATGAAGCTGTGAAAAATATGATAAGGCTGAGAGAGGAGATCTCTCCTAAGGTCCCCTTGGAGCTCAATATAGCTAAAAAGCTTGCACTTGAGATCAGCGGCCTTATACCTGTCATATACGCGTCGACGGAGTACTATCCCATAGCCTTTCGCTTCAAGACGCAGTTGAATGAAAATAGCAAGTATCCTGCCAAGTGTGATGAGCTACCTGAGCTCAACCACAATGACATCGTAGGATGGGACGCTCCCATGGAGCTTACCAAGAAATTCCTCGTTATCATGCTCATGGGAGGCGATGAGCCTATGCCTATTAAGAGGAGGATAGAGGTCACCAAGGACATAGTCAGGAGAAAGGCTCACCGCGTAGTAGTGCTTGAAGGTCGTGGCCTGTCTAGACTATCTAGGATGCTATCGCTGCTGTATGTTGGCGATTTCACTTCCTACTATCTAGCCTTGTTGAGAGGCGTTGATCCAAGCCCTACCCCGGCCATAGATCTTTTGAAGAGTGAGCTTGACAAGAGAATGGCTCTGAAGAGGGAGCTTAGAGAGGAGTTCAAGAAGCTATTGGGCGAGTAGCTTCCTCACCTCTTCAATAGCCTTCCTTAACTCACTCATCACTTGCTCCAATGTGGTCTTCTCCATTCTCAGTCTATCGATCTTCTTGAGGTAGTCCCCAAGACCTTTAAGTCCCTCTACTGGATGTGTGAGCATATCTTCCAGCTCAGCGTTAATCCTTTTAATACTCTCCTCTAGCAGGTTTTCCTGCCTAATAGCCTCTTCCAGTTCATTGTTGATAAGAGCTTTTATTTCATCAAGTCTATCGGAGGGCACATATTCTAAGAGATTTGCTAGAGTCTTGAGCCTAATGGGCATGAGGTATAGGTGAAGGCTTCCTCCACAGTGTATGCAGAAGTTGGCTAAATAGGTCATTCTGCCACACTTAGGGCATCTTACGTAGTGCTCACCAAGCACGAGTGAATTTCCGCATACTGGACATCTATCTGAGGGTGGGATCTCCACCCCACAGAAGGGACATCTTATTCTGATCTCGCTCCTCTTCAATGACCATCCCTCTTCTAGGCTCAATACCAAGTACCAGAACTTAAATATTAATCCTTATCTTATTATTGGGGCCTCGGCTATGCTCAGTGTATATCAGATGTTAATGATCATTCTGATGTTGTGGTTTATAGCCTATTTATTGGCCCAACGAGCTCCATGGCTGAGGGCAAGAGGTATTGAGATAAATCTTCTGTATGCACTTATCAAGACGAGAAGGTTAAATCCTTGGCTTGACAAGATTGCCTCCAAAGGGACACGTTGGTGGAGGCTCTTCTTTGACTTAAGTATTATCCTTGGATTTGTACAGCTTGCCTTTGGCTATTTCTGGTTCGTGAACAATCTGATGGCTTACTTCAGGAGGCCAGAGGCTGCTGCTCCAGTATATCCCATAGTCCCTGGTCTTACAGTATCATTAGAAAGCTTCGTGAAGTACATGCTTCCTGCCATAGTCCTAGTCCTAGTTACTCATGAGTTCGCCCATGGAATCTCAGCTAGAATTGAGGGTATAAGAGTTAGAAGCGTGGGCCTTGCACTCTTCTTCATAATTCCAGGGGCCTTTGTTGAACCTGATGAGGATGATGTTGAGGCAGCTACGCTAAGGTCTAAGCTCAGGTTCTTCTCAGCAGGCTCTGCAGTGAACATAATCCTAGCTTTTCTAGCTCTACTCCTTATAATGGCATTATTCACACAAACTCCAAGTGGAGTACTGGTTGTGAACACTCTTGAGGGATATCCAGCTCATGGAGTTATAGAACCATACTCTGTGATAATAGAGATGAATGGTACTAGAATAAGCTCCATTAAGGACCTCTCAATATTCATGAAGAGGACCTCGCCAGGCAACATAATAATACTCAAGGTCGTAGACCCTCGTGGAGTTATCAAGGAGCTACCTCTAAGGCTTGCTGAAAACCCATGGAATAAGAGTATTGGTTTCATGGGAGTCTCGATCTCAGATTATGTGCCATCAAGACTGCCCATCTCCCCGCTTGCTTCAGTTGAGCTCATGACGCATCTTCTGTGGCTTCACATGCTCTCCTTGGGAGTAGCCATCGTGAATATGATGCCCATATATCCCTTCGATGGAGCTCGTTTCGTCTTTGCTCTCATCGATAAAGTAAGGGGTATTGGTGAGAAGACGAAATTGGGCTTGAAGGCCCTGATGATGAGTTCTGCACTATTGCTATTAGTGCTGAATATGATATTGACGTTTGCTAGGATGTGATGTCACTTAAGGAATCTCTCTTCAAACTCCTTGAGATACTGGACAGACTGTGTTATGTCAACGAAGAGATCCTTTACTCTCTCAACATCCTTTATCGTAACACTATCTCTTCCTTCTAGCTTAGCCACCTCTTGAGCAGGTGTTAGAAGCTGTACCGCATATCTCAGAGAGTATTTCATCCCTAGCTGGGTTAAGTACTGAAGAGCCTCCTCACTTAGCTTGACCTTCTCCTCTCTAGCTCTTATCTTTATTATCTCCCTTATCTCATCCTCCGTATAAGGCCTCGTTCTTATTATCAACAGCCTGTCGAGGAGGTCCAGTGGTATGCCATGAGGAGCTTCTATGTCTGTCCCTCTTATCTTAGTCATGCCTCTATTCGTAGCCAGTATTATTATCGGTGCTAACTCGCTTTCCATGGCTCTGGAGAGGAAGCTAAAGGACTCTATGTCAAGCATATGAGCATCATCTATGAACAATACCCCAGGTATTATCTCAGCTCTCCCATCATCCACCCACTGCTTGACTATCTCGTCAACTCTTTGCCTTACATCAGAAGGTATTTCTCTCTCTTCTCTACCTCCAAACAGCAGGCTGAAGATGCTACCGCTTCTGGCATGCATAACGTCGAGATCGTGAAGTGTAACGGTGTATATGAATTCCTTCTCCTTCAGCACAGGTCCCTTGGGAAGAGGCACTCTCTCCTCAGCCTCTACGTCATATGTCTCTTCTTCAGGAGCCTCAGTACATCGACCGAGCTTAGTTATCCTACCAGTTTCGGCGTCAAGCCATATGACGTCTCCTATTCTCACATCCTTCGAAAGTACTTCATAGGCTACTACCTCATCAGCTCTTAAAGTCTTAGTCTCATCCTTTGTCTTGAGTGTTATTCTCACACTCCTCGGCACCTGTTGATAAGGATTGTATGGATGCTTAACCATCCTCACATCAAGGTCAGCTACCATTCCTTCATACACCTTCCTATACTCTCTTATCCTCACTCCAATGGCCTTTCTCATCGCCTGCATGAGCACCTCAGTCTTCTTCATCTCCATGGAGTATACCTCTGAGGCTGACAAGGCTACGAAGGGGGTATCCTTGCCCAGCTCCTTGGCCAGAGCTACAGCTATGGCTGTCTTTCCTGTTCCAGGAGGACCTACGAGGAGTATACCTCTTCCTGCCATACGCCCTTCCTTCACCATCTTAACTATAATCCCTGCCGCCTCTCTCGCCTCTCTCTGGCCTACTAGCCCATCAGCAACAGGAAGAGCATTCCCAGCCTTATCAAGGCCAAGACCACGTATATGGCTATGAGCTCCTATCCTCTCAAATCTCCTTACAGGCACTTCCCTCACATGAGCCATGTAGTCACCCAATCTGATAGGTGAACCAGAGCCCAATAAGCCTAGCTCATGAGATCCTCCAAGTGCCTAACCCTGAACTCGCAGTACTCCTGACCTGTAGCTGCACACCTAACCTCCATCAGCCTGACTATCTTACCTAAGGTCTCCTCAAGCACACCCTCGAGATAACCCCTCATGAAGTGACAAACAGGCCTATCACTTTTTCCATAGTTCACAGCTTCAAAACACCTCCTAACTATTATACTTCCCCTAACTCTGTCAAGTTCAAAATTTGAGAAGTCAACCTCTCCCCACCCCTCAGCTCTCTTTATCTGTCTCACAGCCTCTAGAAGATCCATCCCCTTGAGCCCATACCTACGCTTTATCCTGTGGCAGCTTCTTCTTCCGCATGACCTGCCCGCCTCATAAAGAATAAGTTCAGCACCTGTTTCAAAGAGTTCCTCAAGCTTCTTCTGCAGATCAGCAAATGTCATCCCCCTCATTATAAGGGCGCTATCTCCATCGATAGTGAGAGGGAAGTGGAAGGACTCAACTATGAGAGGCTTTGGCTTGATTACATTGACCTCCAGAACTCCTTGAATCCTCAATAGGCTACTGACGAGCGCTTCGGGAGTAGTCTGTGAGCATGACAGATTTATAAATAGAGTCCATCTACATAGTCTTTTGTCCCTTAGCTTTGCATGAAAGCCAGATATTACGTCTACATTGAGCTCACGAAGTTCCTCACATATCCTCGCCATAACCTGAGGACTGGATTCAGCAAGCAACATTACCTCAAATATGTTCTCTCCCATACCCTCTTTTCTACACACCATGAGATCTCTAGGGCATTCAGACACCTTAGCCTCCCCAAATATTGAACTTCCTCATGATATATATTTTCTCCTCAGGTTGAGAAGATACAGCCTCAGCTACCCCAGGAAACGGTCACCAGTCCCTTGGCATGACTTTCATCATCGTCATCATATGTATCTCCTATGCTCCTTTACTACTCTCAGAGGTTTAGTGTCAGGAATTGGTAAATAAGTCTTTATCGAAATTGACATCTAAAAAGAACTTCCCGTCTTCTACTCAAGATATATGCCAGGCCTTCCTGGCTCGGCTCCTCTTGCCCTTCCCTTGGGATCGTAACTGGGCTTAGTAGCATCTTCTACTATGACCTCCAGACCTAGCTCTCTGCCTATGAAGTCCTTGAACTCTTTGAAGGCTTTCATCTCCACGTCTCTTGAGGCTACTTCTCTGGGAACTTTGCCCTCCATTATAGCCTTTACAAGTCTACTTACCTCCTCGGCATGTTTTTTAAGCTCAGGAATGCCCATGGCCTTCCTCATGATGTCGGATATTCTAGCAGTAGGTCCTAGCGACTGAACAAGTTTGCATACCTTATATTTCCATTCCTCAGGTCCTACGTAGATGTAGAGCTTAGATGGCTTGGTTCTCATCACTTTTACAACTTCCCTTACATCATCTATGGTTCTAAAGACCGTCTCAACTGCCATCTCAATATCCATGTCTATGAGCTCTTGATCAGGCTCTGGCCATTTGGAAAGGGAAAGAAACTCTCTGTTCCCCAGCCTCTCCCAAATCTCCTCCGCTATATGAGGTACTACAGGAAGTAGTAGTTTCACCCATCTCTCAAGAGCGTATCTCTCAGCCCACCTTCGCTCCTCCTCATTAGCATGGATTCTTCTATATGTCTCTATGTAGCTCAGGAAGTTGAAGAAAGCCTCTTGCACGTAGTCTCTTAGCCTGAAGTTCTCAAGGTGTTCTGTACACCTGATTATGGCTGAGTTTACTTTAGATAAGAACCACTTAGTTGGGAGGCTTAGCTTTTCTGGCTTCTTGACATCACCGTACTCAACTATCTCGTTTGCTAATCTCCAGAAGCTCTCCAGCCTTCTTAAGACACTAAGCACGTACTTCTCTCTCCAGTCGACTACTGTGGCTAGGTCAGCTGCGTAGGTTATGTAGAGCCTATAGAGGTCAGCACTATACCTCCTTGGTATCTCTACGAGTGGAAGTACATTGCCCTTGCTCTTACTCATCTTGGCACCTTCCCTTATGACATACTCATTTAGCGTTATCTTCTTGGGCCATAGCTCCTCAGGGAATATGGCCACATGATGGAATATGAAGAAGCTCAGGTGATTGGTTATATGGCCAATGGCAGTGTGCCTTAAGTCTAGTGGATACCAGTAGAGGAACTCTCTCCTCATGATCTCAAGCAGCTGCCTCGGAATTCCTGTCCTTCTCGACACCTCCTCAACATCACCCTTGCCTAGGAACACGTAGTCAAAGAACTCTGGAGTCAGCTGCTCTGCCTTTATGCCAGCTTTCCTGATGTGGTGTATAATAGTGTAAAAGGCCATGTAGATGGTTGAATCACTTAATGACTCTATAATCCACCTCTCATCAAAAGGTAGCCTTGTTCCAAGACCTCTTCTTCGAGCACAAGGACGTAATGCAAGCCACTCGAAGGTGTCCTCAAACAGTTTCCTATACTTCTCTGGGTATATCTCCATCTTTCTAAGAGCTTTCCAAGCAAGCTCTTTCCATCGCGGATCGCCATAGTTAATGAACCATTGATCACTAAGCACAGCTACAATAACTCTTCCTCCACAGCGGCAGAATATAGGTCTAGGTGATGTCTCATAGATAATCGTGGCTTTCCCCTTCTTTATCAGCCACTCCTTGACCTTCTCTTTTGCTTCTCTTACTGGAAGCTTGGAGAAGGGCTCACAATTATCCTTCATTACGCCATGATAGAACTCTGCTTTATAGATCTCCTGTGTAGCCTCATCAAGCTTATCTCTTTCCTCTTGACTCATTATGTGTAGCTTCTCTACGACATCTCGTGCTGGATAGTCACTAAAGCCGGGTATCCGTATGATGCTTATGGGCTCTATTAGATGTACCTCTCTAGGCTCTATTCCATAGTCTATACACATCTTCTCGTTTTTCTTGAGATCCTCCAGAGCTACATAATCATATGGAGCATGTGCAGGGACGCTGTAGACAACACCTGTTGCATTATCGGCATCTACGAAGGTAGCGGGAAGGATAAGGACTTCCCTATTCCTTGCTGGCTCTCTACACCTAAGCCCTATTAACCGCCTTCCCTCGAACTCCTCTAGGACCTCTACCTTATGAGCTTGATACCTGAGCTTTTCAGCTGCTTGTTTAGAGATAATCCAGGTTTCACCATCAACCTTAGCCTTTACGTAGATGGCCTTGGGATTGACCCACACGTTGGTCACTCCAAATATAGTCTCAGGCCTTAATGTAGCTGCTACAAGATAGGAGTCCCTAAGCTCAAACTTAATGCCTACGAACTCAACTACCTCAGCTTTGAACTCATCCCCTCCCCTTATATCATCCTCACCAACAGCGTTCTCATCATTTACACAGTAGAGAATTGGATGTCTGCCTTGAACTATAAAGCCCTTCTCTCTTAATTTCAGGAATTGCCACCTTATGAAGGCGTTGTACTCAGGATCACCTGTTGTAAACCTCCTCCTCCAGTCTATTGAATATCCAAGAGATTTAAAGTCGCGCGTTATGACATTGGCGAAGAAGTTAGCTACATTCTCAGGCTTGACGAAGGAGGCTATGACCTTCTCCACTTCCCTCTCATCATCAACATATAGCCTGACATAGCTTCTATAGAGGCTTATAGCCTCAGGGTCTCCTCTTGCTATCCTAGCAGAAATCGAAGCTATAGGAGTTCCCGTTATGTGAAAAGCCATGGGCCAGAGCACGTTGAAGCCTTTCATCCTTTTATACCTCGCATAGATGTCACCTATGGTATATGTCCTGCCATGGCCTATGTGAAGAGGGCCTGAGGTGTATGGATAGGGAACTGTCATGTAGAATTTAGGCCTGCTAGGGTCGGGATTTGCTTCAAATGCCTTTGCTCTATCCCACTTCTCCTGCCACTTCTTCTCAATCTCTCTCAGTTCTCTGAGGAAGGCTGCATCTCTTTCAGTTACAAAGAATATAATCACCCATGACTAGACCCTCGGAATATAAGTAGATGGTGGTCTCTTAAACGTTATCCTCCTTCGCTTCATATTACAGAGAACAAGAGGAACTCTTCCAATCTAATCAAGTCCTCATAGTAATGTCTTCTAAATCCTCTGGCGTAGTGCAGTATCACTATTCCATCAAAGTGAGCTTCCCTTAGTCCTCTCAAAATGACACCATAGTCAAAATGTCCTCTAGGGTCGAATATGGGTATGTGCATCAGTGCTCGATCGCTTGTCCTGTTGGACATATGTATGACCTTTATGTGGCTGACGTGATCTTGTATCATCTCCACTACATCGTCAGTGTCAAGGTTGAGATGAGCTATATCTAGGCATACAGAGTAGGCTCCAGATGATTCCTCACATAACATCCAGTAGTCATCTAAAGACTTTAGAAAGCGCTCTCTATCAGGCAATGTTTCCCAGCACAGTACAGCATTATCCTCAACTAGTTCCCTACTGAACTTCATGAGCTCTAGCATATCCTCTGCAGTAAGTTTTCCCTTCCAAGGATGAGCGACTAAGACGTTGCACTCAAGCTCTCTGATAATATCCAAGCCTTTTCTCACGATCTTCTGAAATTCTCTTACACTTCTTACCCCTATATATGGAAGATGTAAACAGGCCAGCTCCACTTCCTCATAGGCTATGGGCTCCACGATGTCTGAGATTGGCACATCGAGGAATACATCCGCTCTTCTAAACTTAACCTCTATTTTTCCAGTCTTGAGTAGAAGGAGCTTGCGGAAGATGGAAGGATTGCTCTCAGGGAACACCTGCCTGTACCCTATAGTCAGCATGCTCCTCACTCTGTGCAATATATTGAGTGTAGTGGTCTATTTTTAAGTTTTGACACTTCGCTCTGCAATTCTCTGCGTGGATGATGATTACCTGCTCATAATAGGAAATCTGAATTGAAACCTTCATGCTCAATCATAAGAGTAACAAATAATTAGCCTACAGCGTAAGCTCTAGTGGAGTGGTGTGCCATGCCAAGGCTGAGTACTGGCTATATCATTGCTGGCGCTTATGCAAATAAAGTGAGAAGAGTACTGTTTGCGCTGACCAAGCCTCTTAAAGTACCTAGTGATGCTGTAGTAGAGGCATCTAAGAATTTGAACATGAAGCTTCTCAGAATATTACAGGAATGTGGCATAGATAAAGGCGATGTTGTCAGAATCATAATAGACTTTGACATAGAGGATGGTGAGATAACCTGGAAGTGGGATACCTTAAGTATAGAGTATTTCAAGAGAGTAGACCTAGGGGATAAGCCAAAGAAAATATTGGAGTCGCTACTCAAGGAGGAGGCATCTCCTCAGGAAGGAGAGTCCAGGGAAGTATAATAAATTCCCAACATTATAGTTTTATTTGAGGGTTGATCCATGTCAAGTAGTAAAGTTCCAGATCACAAACATTGCAAAGTATGTGGTAAAGTGATACCTCCTGATAGAGAATATTGCTCTAGTAGGTGTGAAGCCATAGATCTTAAGCAACGTCGTGAAGCTGAGCTCTATCGTAAGTGGATCTTGTTCCTAGCCGTAGTATTGATGATCTTTACCTTAGCCTCCATGCTTGTGAGCCTCATGAGGCCTTAGCAGCTCACTAGGTGGCCTAAGCCCAATAAGGCCCCTTTTCATCAAGTTTTGAAGGTACACTGTCAAGGACACTTCAGCTTCTCTTCGATTCAGCTTGTACTCTTCACAGAGGAAGTTAACTATGTCCTCAACCGTATGTTCACCATCGCAAAGTTCCCACACCTTGGATCCTATCCTATCAAGGACGAGCTTCTTGTACTTAGGCACATGAGTTATCTTGGACAATAATTTTGTGAACTTAGTCTCCTTCCTCTCAATCAGAATGGCTATCTCGCCAGAGGGGTAGCGCTCCCACTTAACGTATGGATTCCTAAGAGGTTTTGACTTTAGGAACACATCCTTAGGTATCATTATCTTGGAAGGAGCCTTTCTTCTCAATACCCCACCTCATTATACAATTGCAAGAAGTAAGCTATAAAATATGAACGTCCCTAGATATCCCTTGACAAAACAAAGGAGGTGGCCTGGCTTGCCAAGGTGGCTCTTAAGGCTCTTCCCCTTGCTCATAGCGCTAATGCTCATAATGCCCATAATCTTCATGTTCTTTGGAGGCTAGATTTAACTAGTGGCTTATCCACATAGATGATGGGGGGTTGAGTATGGGAGGTAGGAAGAAGCTTACTCTTAAGCAAATGGAGAAACAACAGCGCCTCAGGATGCAGAAGGAGCAGAGGATGAAGGCTAAGGCAAAGGTTAAGGTGGAGGAGAGAAAGGAGGCTCAGATACTCATAAGTAGAGATGTGCTTGAAGCCATAAGGAAGGAAGTGCTACGCTCACCTTGTATAACTCCTGCCTCTATAGCTACTAAGTATGGTCTAAAGGTAAGTACTGCTAAAAAGGTGTTGAGACTACTTGAGAGTGAAGGCCTTATAAAGCCAGTCGATAAGTCTCACAGAATCCTGATCTACATGGGGGCACAGGCGAAGATAGCCCCCCCACCACCTCCACCATTCCCAAAGATTTAGAGTCTATGAGATGATCAGAAGGACAATATTCCCTTCACTAAATCCTCTGTATCCTCCACCTGGTCAAAGGAGACCCTCATAAAGGCTGCCTTCTCGTTGAGATATGGCATGCCCTTTCTCGAAAACAACGTCACAACTGCCCCTTCATGATTAAGCTTGTAGCCTTCATTGCATGGTTCATGTCCTCTTATTATGACCCATGCTCCTGTTATCTTGAGAACTCTTGCTGTAACCTTCGTTCCAAACAATTTCCCAGCACCTCTTGGCGAGGGGACCCACTCCTCAACATCATCTACTGGATCATTCCATAGTATCTCCTCAAGTAGTGTATCCACGGGATGTCTCTTATGAGCAAAGGCTATATCGTCAATGCTATTCATCTTCACAGGAGGCCCTCCGTGGAGTAGCAAGGCCTTGCCCATAATCAGTACTGCGTGAGGCATATATTGGAATGTCACCATGAACTCATCGTAGAGAGCTCGCCCTTCTCTGCCATACTTCATGAGGACGTGATATGGTAGGTCATGGGGATAGGGCATGAGGTCATAAGGAGGTTCATGATTACCTCTCAACACAACTACCCTGCTGGGATATCTGACCTTCAAAGACATGACGGCTAACATAACCTCAACCGAGTGAACTCCTCTATCTACGTAATCACCAAGGAACACTAAGTAGCCGCCATCCTTGAGAAACCTATCATAGTCTATGCTCTCAAGCATATAGGAAAGGCTCTCCACGTCTCCGTGTATATCGCCTATAATTGTCACTTCTACATCGGGAGGCATGAGAATCAGTCTTCCCTTAGCTGATAGCTCATCTATCCTTCCGTTCCTCTCCTCTGCTTCTAGTTCATCTCTGAAATTCCTCACTAGGCCTATAGCTTCCTCAACACTATATTTGGCAACTTCTTTGATGAGATCCAACATGGTCTTCACTCCTACGGCAATAAAGCCCTCTCCTAGGCCCTATAGGGAAAGAAACTATTTTAACTCTAGCATCATTGTTAAGCCTATGAAATCACGTCCGATGGTACATGGAATAAAAGTGCCTCCTCTCATTCTGGAGGCTCTCAAAGTAGAGATAGCTCTTCCTGACTACAAGCCCTTATCCCATAAGGAGAAACAATGGGAGAGCTTTATGAACTCTATAGTGGAAGTTCTGATTAGAGAAGAGGACATCTCACATATTCTGAACATGATCGAGAATATGATGGCAAAGATAACATCTCTGGCTGAGGAACTGAGTGAATGTAGCACCATGTCCAGAGAACTTGAGTACTGGTCTCGTATACATGTACTGCTTGACCAGGCTACTATGCGACTAGCTGAATGGGGACTTCTTGAAATAGAGGACTTCCTTACTCTTACCGTAAACTTGGCAGAGATCGCAGGCTTTGTGAAGTCTTATTATGAGGAGTCACTTGTCAGTTACGAGCTATGGAAACTCCTCATAACTTCTCTATTGCTTTATCGAGCTCTGTACGAGCTTCATATGAGAGGACAACTGGACATGAGGAGGATGGCTACTATTGTGAGTGAGATAGCGGATGATATAGAGGATGCTTTCACTACATGAAGGCTGAAAGTTCAAACTTAACCTTATCCACCTTCACCTTAGGCAGCTTATCTGTAGCGTCTATCACTCCAAGAGGCTTTCTTACTACGTAACCAAGATCCATTAGCCTATAGAGGACTTTCCTCGGCTCCTTAACACCAAGTGCGCTTAAATCCTGAAGAAACCTTATCTCGCCTACGCTCCAGTACAAGTTTAGGTATTCAATAGCCTTCTTCAGATCTTCATCAACTCCCTCAAGAACCGCACCTCCCTCCTCATCGCTAGCACCCACCTCCTTTGCCTCTTCCTTCACCTCCTCTTTTAACTTTGGCTCCTCCTCAATCTCGATCTCTAGCTCCTCCCTTAATGAGGCGAAGAGAGGACTTGTTAATATTTTCTTAGAAACCTTGGTAGGCTTCCTCTCCTCACTTTTCTCTTGTGTCCTGCCTTCCCTTCTAGGGATAATCTGCATCCTTAGTGGAATCTCTTCTCTAACCTCTTTCTCTTCTTCTGTGCCTTTTCTTTTCATCCCTTCTATTACCTTCAGCACATTGGGAACTGGAAGAGCTATAGGCTCATCCTCAAGCTCTCTTTCTCCACCTTCTCCTACAATCTTACCTTCGTTTATGAGGTCGTTGACTATCATACTCAAAGTGACAGGTCCTATGTCCTTAGCCTCGGCCCAGCTTCTCAGCTCATCGAATGTCACCTTGCCTCTGCCCTTTATGAAGTCGTAGACCTCTTCGAGGAGCTTTCTATAGGCGCTCATTTGTCTTCCCGCTGTGTAATCACTAGAACTGACCTCTGAATATAAATTACGGATATTCTCAGTAAAAACTACTTCACTTCCTTTACTTCCTCCTTTACCTCCTCAACTATTCTCCTAAGAAGTTCTTCATGTTTCCTGGAGAGCTCTCTAGCTCTGTCCTCATCTGGGGCTTCGCCATATATCCTGTAGATGGGCTCCGTTCCACTAGGCCTCATGAGAACCCATGAGCCGTCGCTATACCACACCTTTACACCATCTATTGTCTCCACTTTAACTCCCTTTACCTCTTCACGTAACCTCTTAAGCACAGGTTCCTTCAGCTCTTCAGGACATGGCACTTTAAGCTTGAACTGATGGTATCTAGGGAGAGTGGAGAGCAGTTTTGAGAGCTCCTCTCCAGTCTTCGCCATTATGTTGAGTATCAACACTGTAGCCATGGTTCCATCTCTTACTGGATGATGTGGTCCGTAGAATATGCCGCCGTTCTCCTCAAGGCCTAGCTTGGCTCCTATCTCCATCATCTTCCTCGATACATTTATGCTCCCTACTCTAGTATACACTACTTCACCACCATGCTTCTTAACCACATCTTCCACTACTTTAGATGTGCTAACTGGTGTTACTATTTTCTCGCCAGGATGTTCTTCCATGAAGAACTTCACAATAAGAGCTCCTGTTCTGTCGCCCCAGTGAACAGTACCTTCTTCATCAACAAATATTGCTCTATCCCCATCCCCATCATGTCCCACTCCTAGGTCTGCACCAGCAGTTTTCACGGCTTCAGCTAATTCTCTAAGAGTATCTGGCCTAGGCTCAGGCTCTCTTCCAGGAAAGTCACCATCTAGATTCGCATTGATAGTCATGACCCTACAGTTGAGCCTCTTTAACACCTCTGGCGTGGTGAAAACAGGAACGCTGTTGGCTGGATCTACGACAACTGTAAATCGTCTTTCTGTTATCTCATCAATTTTAGCATGTTCAAGCACTCCCTCAATGTAATAGTCAAGAACTCCCTGGAGCACTTTATAGTCTCCAACCTTATCCCAGTTCGCATACTCAAATTTGTTCCTGAAGTATATATCTTCTATCACGACCTCCTTCTCCCTAGGTATTTCAACACCATCACTATCCATCACCTTGACTCCATTAAATTCAGGTGGGTTGTGAGATGCGGTTATCATGACTCCAAAATCGAAGCCTAGTCTTCTGACCAAGTACTGCAGAGCAGGAGTTGTTATCAGTCCTACATCATAGACTGTGCAGCCTGTGCTCATCAATCCGCTTGAGATAGCCGAAGCTACAGCTTCACCAGTTAATCTAACATCTCTTCCCATGAGGCACTTCTTGCCTTTGAAGAAGGTTCCTATGGCAAGGCCCAGCCTTAGTATATCGCTTATGCTCATGGTCTTGCCTAGTATGAACCTAACCCCGTTAGTTCCAAAGAGCCTCCTCATGGTCAATCACCTAGTTCTTCTCATTGATACCTCCAAGTATTTCTTCAAGTTAAGGTAACTTATATATTGCGAACTTAAATTAGAGTTAGACAGGAGTCAAAGATGATAAGAAAGGCCGTTCTCACAGCTGCTGGATTAGGTACTAGACTACTGCCTACAACCAAGGAGACCCCTAAGGAGCTACTGCCGCTCTTTGTTAGAGGGTTCAACGGGAAGATAAAGCTCAAGCCCCTTCTCCAGATAATATTCGAACAACTCTATAAGAGTGGCATCAGGAGATTTTGCATAGTTACTGGCCGAGGCAAGAGGGCTATCGAAGACCACTTCACTCCTGACTATGACTATCTAAATTTCCTCAAGAATAGAAACAAATCTGAACTAGCCGAGGAGCTAGAGCACTTCTACAGAATGATAGAGTCATCTGAGATAATGTGGGTGAGTCAGCCCTATCCTAAGGGATTTGGAGATGCCGTCTATAGAGCCAAGCCCTACATAGGCGAGGAATGTTTCCTTGTGCATGCTGGCGATACCTATATAGTATCGAGGAATGACAAGCACATCTCTATGCTAATGAAGATTCATGAGGAAACTGAAGCTGATGCTATATTCCTTGCCTTCAAGACTGATAACCCAAGGGCTTATGGAGTAGTTCTAGGAAAGGAAGAAATGGATGCTGTTATCAAGGTGTCTAGAGTAGTTGAGAAGCCAGAGAGGCCCTTATCAGACATAGCCATAGCCCCCTTGTATATATTCCATCCTGTGATATTCAAGGCTCTTGAAACCATAGGCCCTGGTGTAGGAGGAGAGGTTCAGTTGACAGATGCTATTCAAAGGCTTATAGATTGGAATCTGAAGGTATATGCTGTTCTACTGCCTGAGGACTCCTTCCTTATGGACATAGGAAATCCTCTTAGCTACTGGCAGGCACTCAAGACGTCATATATACTAGCTACTGAGGGGAATGGCTGATGTACGAGAAGGGCATATATGGGGCTTTCACCAAGGATGACCTCATTGTAGTTCACGAGCTTGGTTTCGACGCAGTGTTCACGGAGGCTACACATGATCTAGTAAACAGTGCCAAGGACCTAGGGATAAGAGTCTATCACACCATATGGTCCTTTAAGACAAATGATGTGAGACAGGGAGTGGTTAATGCTGAAGGGGAAAAACTCCTCTGGCTTGGGCATAGTGGCTGTCCTAACAATGTTCACGTGAGAAGAGGCTTGCTGAGCAAAGTTGAATACATAATGGCCACACTTGATGTTGATGGTGTAGTTCTGGATGGCATAAGGTTTCCATCCCCTGGGGGAGGATTCAGAGAATATTTCTCCTGTTTCTGTAATTACTGTAGGTCTAAGGCCAAAGTCATGAGCTTCGACATAGATGAAGTGAGGCGTGTTATGTTCTCCATCCTGAGGAGAGGTCTTGCAACATCAGCTGGTCTCCTTAATGCCCTTGAACGCTTAAGCTCTTGGCTTGAATTTAGATGCAGATGTATAGCTGAAGTAGTGGACTCCATAAGAGAGCTCACTAGAGAATATGGCAGAGAGCTTGGAGCTGCTATATTCACTCCTAGCCTTTCTCTGCTAGTAGGTCAGGCTTATGAAACGTTTAGTAAGCTTGACTTCATACAACCTATGGTATATCATAGGGGAAAGGGTGTAGCATGTATCAACTACGAAATTGGCATATTGGCTGAAGAGCTGTGTAAAATCTTGGGGCTAGAAGAATCTCAGGTCTTGAGCTTCATATACAGGCTCCTCAACTATGAGGCTCTTAAGCCTCCTCTTAAAATTCAGGACCTCATCTCGAAGGGACTTCCTCATGAAGTGATCATGAAGGAGGTCTCTCTGGCTACGAGATTAGCCTCAGTGGATAGGCTATCTCCAATAGTCTTCATAAGGGGCGAAAATGCTCAAGTGATTGAGAAGATAAGCTATAGGCTTAAGGAGCTAGGAATACACTCTTTAACTGCATTTAGTTACTCAAGGCAGCTTCTCCCTCAGCTCAAGGTATTGAGGCTTTAGAATTATGGTAAGATTTAAATGAGAATGCTACGCATGTATTACACAGGCTCAGGCAGGAGATAGTATGGAGGCGTTCAAGGAGAAAATTACCAAATGCCTACAGAGAGCAGCTGTTGAGGAGTCAAGGATAGACATAGTACTCAAGGGGCAATATAAAGAGGCTTATGAGCTACTAAGAGATGCTGAAGAAGCTGGCCTGACTCCTGCGATAGTGGGACCTCCTGGTGTAGGAAAGACTCTTCTATGCCGATATTATGCTCAGCAGACGGGCAGGCCCTTCTATTGGGTAACTCTTGATGAGAATACCAAGCCATCACATCTCATAGGAGCTTTTAATCCTGCCGTGGTCTTAGACCGAGGTTTCACTTTGGATGCTTTTGAGCCAGGCCCCCTCACGTTAGCTATGATAGATGGAGGGGTATTTGTAGCTAATGAGCTTAATAGGGCTAGTGAATATGTGCAGAATATATTCCTAGAGCCTCTTGAGGAGCGCTCATACTATATACCTCATATAGGAAGAATAAGAGCAGCTGATGGGTTCTTCTTTATAGCTAGCATGAATCCTCAAGAGATAGCTGGTGTACACAGGCTTAGTGAAGCACTGAGAGACAGAATTCATGTCTGGATTACCTTGACATATCCTGATAAAGATACCGAGCTGGAGATAGTCAGGTTTCACTGCCGTGACCTATACATTCCAGACGAAATTCTCAACAAGATATATGCTATAGTTGCAAGAACTAGAAAGCATCCTGAAGTGGAAAAGCCCGCATCAATAAGGTCGACAATAGCCATGGCTAGGCTAGTAGCCAAGAAGGCATCAAGAACTGGTGATTATAGTGATGAGGTCGTTGCTGAAGCAGCCTATAATGTTCTGCTTGGAACTTTAAAGCCTAGACCAGGCGTTAGAGTAGAGAAGGTGGCTAGATCTATAATCTCTGAGGTCTTGAGGCTGAGGAAATGATGGACCCAGAGAAGTTTGCCGTAGAATTCATAGAAGAGTTAAGGCGTAGTGTAAGTGATGAATTTAAGCCCTCGATAAGGCAGGCTATAGCTATAGCCAGAATGCTCAAGGTCATGGAGGGCAGAAAGGGTTCACTAACCCTCAATGACTATATAAGAGCCTGTACTGCTTGTGTACCTCCTGAGGTGAAGGACATAGCTCTTGCAATAGCATATCGGCTAATCAACAAGAGTAAAGGCATGGGAAGAAGATGGAAATTTCCCTTTATACCTCCTCTATTTCCTCTACCACTAGGCATACCCTTGCCCACATGGACTACGCCTTTAGACGAGGAGTCCAGAAGGGTGTTGTCCAAGATACTCTCTGGCGATAGCAAGGCCATGAAGGAGTTTAAAGAAGTGGCTGAAAGAGACCCCAGCAAAGCTGCTAGAATATTCAAGGAGCTTGAAAGACTTAAGCCATCATCACTAGATCTAGATGCATTCGCCAACATGGTGGCTGAGAACATAAGAAACCTAAGTCAACTCTATGATGTTCTCCTGGTCTCAAACATAATCCCCTCTGATATGGATAGAATCCTTGAAGAGACCATCAGCAGATATCCTCTTAATCAAGCATTTGAGTATGCCAAGAAAATAGATAGAATGACAGGGCTTGACCTCAGAAGTGCTCTCATAAAGCAGTGCTGGAGAATATGCCAGAGGACGAACAAGTTCCCGAGTCCAGATGAGGTCGCTACATCACCCTTACCAATAAAGGAGTGGTCTAAGCTCCTCGACTCCTCCATAAAGCAGGAAGTCACTCACTCCTTGACTAAGCCTAATGCTCTTCAGAGGCTAGTGGGCCTTGCCAGGAAGCTTAGATGGTATAGTGAACTATGTGAGGATGTTAAGTGTGCGAAAGAGCTAAGGAAGAAGAGCAAGGAGATCGCCAAGATGGCTTTGAAGCTAGCCAAGGAGATGGGAGAAGAGGAGGAACGAAGAGTTAGAGAAGAACTTTCAAAGAGTGGTATAAAGGTTGGCCTACTCTCCAGGCTAACATCTAAGGACTCATGGAGGGATCTTAACAGCAGCAAGCTTGAGGAAATGATGAAGGATGCTCTCAAAAAGGGAGACAAAGATACTTTGTCAAAGATAGCTCAAAGCGATCTAGCTCGTGCATCAAGAATAGCTAGGAAACTAGGCGCGCTAAAGGAATTCTTGGAGAGTCTGTTAGCAGGACCTGGTGAGAATCTACTGCTTGAATGGTATAGAAGTAGGTCAAGAATGGATCCCAGTGTACGAAATCTAGTAAAGGAGCGCATTAAGGAGGTTCTCATGAATGTTAGCAGGGAATATGCTCTCTCTAGGTTTGGTGGCTCCGAAGGGGGTCCTCTCCCCAGCCTCATGCTTAAGCCTTATGATCCAGGGGAGGATCCATCACTAGTAGACCTTGAAGAATCCCTTGAGAACATATTGTCACAAGGTAAATTGCCCAGAAATGTTCGCTATGAAGACCTGCTTATGAGAAGCACTGAGTCATCCAGGATAGCTATTGTTCTCCTGAACGATATAAGTGGCAGCATGGCTGGAGATAAATTATACTACATGAGCATATGTAGCCTTATGCTACTCTATGCCTTCAGACGTGATGAGGTGGCCATAGCCTTCTTCGAATCCAACACGTACAGAGTCAAAGATGTGGATGAGGAGATAAGCATAGAGGACCTAGCTGATGAGCTCCTAGAGCTAGAGGCCTTTGGAGGTACATGCGTGAGTAGAGCCCTACTTTGGGCTGAAGAGCAATTGAAGAAGGCAAGAGCGAAGACCAGAGCATTAATAATACTGTCAGATTGTGCATTTTACGACTATGAGGAGGCTCTCGCTCTAATAGGCAAGATAAAGAGAATGGGCACGAGGATATTCGTAGTTACCCCTAAGTGGTCCTACGAGGAAGGTATCGTAAAGGCCTTATCCCAGATGGGAGCCACAGTAGTTAAGATAGAGAGCCTAGCAGAGCTTCCAGACGTTCTCACCACAATCATAACAGGTCTTTAGGCTATTAAAACTAGGCGAGATTACCAGCGTCTTCCATACAGGACGAAAACTATGAGAAGCATTATTATCATGAGCACTAGGCTGGCTAGTATAGCTAGCCCACCATGAGGCCCCCATGCTATTCCAAAGGGCAGGAAGGGGAATATAAACACTACTATACCTCCACTTGAGGAGAATCCCGTGGTCATCAGGGGAGCTATTGAAGTGAGCAACATACCTATCATCATTAAGGCAAATCCCAGAAAGAACAGCTTAGTCTCAAGGGTTGTCACTTGAGCTAGCTTCTTCCTCTCGTAGTTGACATTATATGCTCTCTGTAGATTACTACAATCAACACAGGTCTCAGACTCGTGATCAAAGCATGCTACGCAGACGGCTCTTCCACAGGACTTACATATATATCTAGCGGGTAATTTGTTGCAGAGCTCGCACTTTACCTCCATTTCTCTCCCTTCCATTTACTAGACGCTCCCGAAAATAAGCTTTCCGTGTTTTAAGCATGGAGCACATCAACAAAAATTATTTTTAACACTCCTCAATGGACTATCTATGGGATGAGCAGAGCACGTCAGGCTGAGGAGGATGATGACACGGTCGTGAGGCGACCTTTATGCTATAGAGTAATCCCTTAGGCATGCTCCTCGGCTCTTATCAAGCTTCTCATCTAAGAGCTTCATATATCATTCTTCCTTCAGAGTTCCTAGGTGGTGGCATCCCCATTAGATGAGCAAGCGTTGGTGCTATGTCTATTAAATTGATGGTCTTCTTCAGCTTTACACCTTTCCTAATCCCAGGTCCACGCATTATCAATACTGACTTGACTGTAAATTCTCGTGAGCTGACAGTTGGTAGGTAATATACATGAGCACAGAAAGCTCGCTCTGCACGATGTACTTCACTACTTGCAAAGATATCTGGCGGCACCACAGATGTGTCCAGCTGATCAAGCCTTCCATCAAAGATCTCGTAAGGTGGTCTCAGGAAATATATAACATCACCATCTCTCTCCCCTCCTAGTCCTAGAAGTGCTGCATCCTCTCTTCGAATGGCCAGCTGTACAACACGCTGTTTGGTCTCAGGGTCCCTTATATCGTACAAGGTCTCAATTATCCTATCTCTCACCTCCTCATAGTCTTTAGGCTCTACTATGCCGTGAGGCTCTCTTCCTTTAAGGTTAACCCAAACATATGGAGGCTCATAATATGGAAAGGCAAGAGTGTGTTTCCAATCCACAACATACTTCTTCATACTATTATCCCATCTATAGCTTAAGAGACCTTCTCTTACAAAGGCTGATACTATGTTCACAACCTTCCAGGCAGGAACTGCACCATGGTCAGATACGAGGACTATTATGGTATCCTCCGATGCACAGTGCTTGATCAGCTCGCCTACTAACTCATCTATTATTTGATAGGCTCTTCTCATAGCCTCGTGTGCTCTCTCCTTATCCTCAGACGTACTTCCTGCCACTCCCTCATACGCAGCAGCGAATCTATGATTGATGCCGTCAAGTATGTGATAGTGGAGGAAGCAAACTCTCCACCTCATACGTCTCTTCATATAGCTGATGATCTTGACCAAACTCTTAGCCTCCCTTATGAAGTCCTCTACGTAAGCAGCTTCTCTTCCGAAGATTATGTAAGGAACCTCTTCCTCATGTGGCTCAATATGTATTAAGGACTTAGCTATGAGCTCTTGAGCTAGATGTTCAGGCTGAGTCCACCCCTTCGTATTCAGAACCTCTGACCTATACAGCTCAACCTCGCTACCATCTCTGGCTACCTTTACGAGCTTGACTCTGAACAGTCCTTCTAGCTCTCCATACCTTGTTCTGAAGACTTTTCTAATCCATTCACTCCATGATCCTTCCTCAATCACATATACTTTATCTCCAACAGGCAGTGCTAGAGAGTCATAGCCAACTCCTTTCTGATCCAGCAGGAAGGCCTTGACATCAGAGCTCTCTATCAAGGACCCTTCCTTTATCGATATAGTTATCTCCAAGGGCGGTCTATGGCTTGTAAGAGTAGGGGGACAAGCTTTAGCTGTGGTAATTCTATGTTGAGGGTCCTTCGCCTTACTTGAGAAGAAATGCCTCATGGGAGGTGCTAGAGCTCTTGGTAGAGACTCAGGCATAGGCCATGAGTAGAGCACCATAGCTCCTCTATTCATAGAGCTGGGCCAGCCCACGGGATAGTTGATAACAAGAGATGCTACTCCACATCTTTCAGCTACATCCCAGAAGTATTCCGCTTTGCATAGATGCGATAGCTGTGACCTACCTCTATGCTTCAACCCCAAGTCAAGAGGCTCTCCTGGAAGATGGACATAGAAGCTCGTTGCCCCATGTGTAGCCGTTGTCGCGCCTGTGGCTATAGTACTCCAGTTGGTCGGCGTATCACATGGTGGACATGGATAAGCCTCTGCGAACACTCCATTGTCTATCAGATTACTTATGTTGGGAATTATCCCCTCCTTATGGAATTTCTCAAGGAGAGTGGGGACAGCGCCATCTATGCCTATCAATAGCAGTTCTCTGGGCATGATCTCAGGAGACTTTCTGGCGTTGGATGATATATAGCTTTGAACACTCCTTCTAGAGGCTTATCATCAGCGATATCCCTCCACGATAATCCACCTGATCATAACGCTAATTACCCTCTCTAAGCAGTTAAATGCAATAGGAGCTGGTTAGCATGGCCGTGTACTTGGTTGATAGCGAAGGACACTATGAAGGAGTTTCAAAGGTCATGAAGCTCATGGGTACGCTGATCTCTGAACGTGTCAAAAAGGCCAAGGAGATATTGATTAAACCCAACTTCGTCTCAACAAGCGTAGAGCTTTCAGCAACTCCTGTCGAAGCTGTGAGAGCAGTTTTAGATTTCATAAGGGAAGTTGCTGGCGATAAGGAAGTTCTCATAGCGGAAGGCCCCACTCTGGGCTCCTTTGAGGATGGGCTGAGAAACTATGGTTACCTTAAACTCAAGGAGGACTACAACGTAGAGTTCCTTGATCTGAACAAGGATCCTGACTACGAAGTCATAGAGGTATATGACAAACAGCTGAAGCGCACTATAAAGGTCAGAGTATCTAGAACAGCTCTTGAAAGCGATTTCAGAATATCAGTATGCAGGCCTAAGACTCACGATACCGTCGTAGTCACATTGGCCATAAAAAACATGGTTGTTGGATCGATATTGAATGGCGATAAGTCTAAGATTCATCAAGACTATCTTGCGATAAACATGAGCATAGCACTACTAGCGACTGTGCTCATGCCTCACTTGGCCATAATAGATGGATATGTAGGCATGGAAGGCAATGGACCTGTAAATGGCAGTCCTATTAGGCTAGGAGTTGCTGTTGCTGGATTGAATGCCGTAGAAGTCGATGCCTTAACAACATGGCTTATGGGCTTTAACCCTCGTGATGTAGGCTATCTCTACTACCTTGGGAAACTAGGTTATGGAGAGATAGACCCCAGTAAAATTCATGTAGTAGGAAAGGATCCAGCTTCCTTCAGGAAGAACTTTAGACCACACAAGCTCATCAAAGAGCAGCTCCAATGGATCAAAGACGTTGCAAAGGGCCTTGAGGTATTAATGGTTGATGTGAAGAGGCTGAAAGAAGATCTCGTCTTCTAGGCTCTATGTAACTACGGCATGATTTGTTGGAACTATGTACGACTCCACCATGCCGGTACCTATTTTATCGCAAGATAGCTCTTGAGCCCATTCTTAATAAGGAGTTTCAGCCTATAGTTGATCAAGAGGGTGCTGGATGGATGACGCCATAGAGCTGCTCAGGAATAAACAAGTGATCCCAGTAAGCGTCCTTGAGGCATGGAAAAGTTTTGAAGGCCTCAACATAGACGGTATAAGTAATGAGCGGTTATGGCTATTGGCTAATCTAGTCGAAACTTTAATCAACATTCTTGCAGATACCAAGGCATCAAGAATGAACATAGCCATCGACATTGACCTAGGTAGATACGCTCTAGCTATATATGATGAGGATGGAAGACTAGTCTATTGCGATTTCATTAGTGATACCTTCCCTGAAAGGCTTCTTAGAGACGTAGGTGTTGATAGTGATACCATAAGGGCTCTAAGAGATGCATGGCATGTTAGAAGAGCAGAAAGCCTTAGCATCAAACATTCCCTACTCCTTCAGCCTCTTAATCCAGTCGATATTGAGAGCTTAAAGCTTGTGGCTAAAATAATACATGAGAAATTCAACAACATAGTTGTGGTGATAGGCAATCCCCTTGATCTGCCCTCTGATGCCTATGATAAGAGGCGAAGACAATATCGAGCTGATATAATCTTGCAATGGCTAAGGTCAAGGAAGCAAGGATGGAGCTTCGTCCTTGGAGTGACAGATGCTGATATATTCATACCAGGCTTCAACTTCGTGTTCAGTGCACATAACAAGCCTGTCCATGCTGACATAGGCCTATTATCTTTGGCAAGATTGAGGCAAAGATTCTATGGGCTGAAAGAGGATCATGCGCTATTCCTCGAGAGAGTAAAGAAACAGACTCTTCACATAATAGGACATTTCTTAGGACTTCCTGACTGTGCGAATAGGTACTGTGTCATGAGTTATGCCAACTCCATAGTAGACGTCGATACCAAGACTTCTGACTTCTGTCCTCTTTGTCAAGGCAGACTGGTGCCTGGGAGAATAGCCTTCATGTCCATAAGGCAAGGTACTAGGTGATATCTTGAGCCTTCTTGACCTCTTTGAGAGCCCTAAGCCTATAATCGGGATGATACATCTCATGCCCTTGCCAGGCTCTCCTCTATTCAAAGGGGACTTCGATGAGATTCTGGATCAGGCCTTAAGAGACGCCCGTGCTCTTGAAGAAGGAGGGGTAGACGGCGTAATAGTTGAGAACTTGGGTGATAAGCCTTACCCTAGAACTGCAGGGAGGATAACGGTAGCAGCTATGGCTGTCATAGTGAGAGAAGTGGTTAAGGAGATTGGTATTCCTGTCGGAGTTAATGTATTAAGGAATGATGGCTTAGCATCAGTCGCTATTGCTAAAGTCACAGGAGCCTCCTTCATAAGAGTAAATGTCTTCATCGACACTGTCATTAGTGAGAGTGGAATTTTAGACCCCATAGCACCAAGGCTTCTTAGATATAGGAAGCTTATAATGGCTGATAATGTGAAGATATTTGCCGATGTCTGTTGCAAACATTCCTTGCCACTGTCATACATGAGGAGAGAGGCCTTGATAGGCCATTACGTCAAAGAGGCCTTTGAAAGAGGCCTTGCAGATGCCGTGATCATATCAGGGCCTAGGACAGGTCAACCTCCTAACGAGAAAGAGCTGATTATAGCACGTAGGTCATCTCAAGGAAGACCTATTCTCATAGGAAGTGGTCTAAAGCCTGAGAACATATCCCTACTTAAATGGGCAGATGGAGCAATCGTGGGGACATACTTTAAGAAGGATGGTAGAGTAGAGAATCCTGTTGATGTGAATAGGGTGAAAAAGTTCATGAGAGTCATCAAAAGCTCTTTTAGCATGTAGGCTCATTCATAAAAAACTAACCACTAGGCTTAAAAGAGCTCTTGTAATTAATAATTAGGCAGTCGGTAAGGAGGAGGTGCATAGCTTGGAGTTCAAGGTGAAGAACATCGAAGAATTGGCAAAAAGATTACAGGATCTGATCTCGAAGAAGGCTACTATAACTAAAGGTCTTCATAGAGTTAGAGGTAGTGTAGATGTAACTTTTGAAGATCCCGATAGGAAGGATAAGGGAATACTCAAACTTGTAGGTTGCTATGGTCTGACTAAGAGAGGTCTCATGGGAACTAAGAACTTGTACTTTGATGTAACTTTCAAGTTCGAGCAACACACAGGCGAATATCTGATGAAGCTAGTAGACGTAAAAGTCTACATGATAGATAAAGGAGCTGTTAGGATAACAAAAGCTTCTGCTCCTAAGGAGCTCTATGACCTAGTAGCAGAGGATATGAAAGCAGCTGGTGCAGTCAAGCTATAGCATGAAGTCAGCGCTTTTAACCTAGCTCATCAATCGCCTTGTGGGCCCTCATCATCCCAGGAATATATTACCGCAAAGAGCCTTAAATATTAGGTCATTCCCTCACCCTAACCTGAGCATCTAAGTACCATTCCAAGACTTAGAAAGCTACAAGAGCTTTGAAGAAACAAATATATGACTCTTATGTCTACGAAATGTAGACAAACAGAAGATAGAAGATTGAAGTCCTGGTGCGAGAATGCTTAGAAATGTAAAACTCGGCATTCCTGGTCTCGATGAGAGGTTAGGTGGTATACCTGATGGCAGTTTACTTCTCATAATAGGTGATGCAGAAGCTCCTTTCCACCTAATAGCTAGACAGTCACTCTTCAACAAAGCTCTTGAAGGAGGAAAAGTGGTTTATGTGAATATTGATGAATCAAAGGATGATATAGTTAGTGAAATGGAAAGCCTTCACTGGGTTCTAAGGCCGCTTGAGGTATCGGGTAACTGGACATTTATCAACTGTGAAGCTAGGCCTGAAAGAGCCTTTGCCTTTCTGGAGACCAGGTTTAGAGAGGTTGTTTCAAAAGGTGCTTGGACTTGCATTGACACATTCACATCCCTTCTAAACCTGGATAGGAGAAGAGCTCTAAGCCTTCTCTCCCTTATGTTGAAGATCGTCAGAAGCGGTGGTATACACTACCTCCTTGTGGTTAAGCAGTTTCATGAAGAAGAAGTTCTTGATAGACTCAAGTATATGTGTGATGTAGTGATGGAAGTTGAGCTGCCAAGGGATATAAGAAGGCCTCTTTTTCTGTTGAGAGTGCCCAAGATCAGGAGAAAACCATTCTCAGGACTTGTAGTGTCATTCACCGTGGATGAAAGAGGAGTAGTCATAGAGACTCTAACTAGAATACTTTGATTACGTAAAGTCTAAATCAACCCCCTCCCTAAGAATAAACAGTGGTGTCCTCTTGATTAGGAGGAAAAGCAAAGGAGATCTAGAACAGCATGAAGAAGATCCTATTTCAAGCAGGCCCTCAGCTCTGAGTAGACCTGAGATCGAGCTCTTTCCTAACATAGTTAATACAAGCCCTAGGGTATTTAAGGAGCTATATCCAGTCAATCCTCCCTACGCCTTTGTAGCCATAGCGCTGGAGCCTGGAACAAGTAAGCTGAAGTATTACGTCATAGAGCCTACTCTTCTAGATGAGGAAGTCAGGATACTCAATAAGGTGAAGGAGATACTCCTCGATGAGATTGAGATAGATCCCATCAATATAAACGTTCAAGAGGCTGAAGAGTACTTGAAGGGGGAGATGCAACGCATCTTAAAGTCTTATAAAATAAAACTTCCTCCTGAGTCATTTGGCAAACTCTTCTATTATGTTAAGAGAGACTTTCTTGGCTATGGAAAGATAGACCCCATAATGCGTGATCCTAACGTTGAGGATATATCCTGTGATGGAGTTGGCATCCCTATATATGTTTGGCATAGGTATTATGAGTCCCTGCCTACTAACGTCATGTTTGAGACCGATGAGGAGCTTGATAGCTTCGTGACTAGATTAGCCTATAAAGCTAGACGCCACGTCTCTATAGCCAGGCCCATAATAGATGGCTCTCTCCCTGAAGGCAGTAGAGTTATAGTAACTTTCAGTAGGGAGATTTCAAGAAGAGGTTCTACCTTTACCATAAGAAAGTTCAGAGAAGATCCCTTCACCATCGTGGACATGATACTTTTCAAGACATTATCTCCCACCATGGCGGCCTACTTCTGGCTACTCATTGAGAGCAAGAGGTCCATCATGATAGCTGGTGCCACTGCTGCTGGCAAGACCACAATGCTCAACTGTTTAGCCATGTTCATACACCCCGAAATGAAGGTTGTCTCCATAGAGGAGACTCCTGAGATAAACCTCCCCCACGAGAACTGGATTCCTATGGTTGCAAGACTAGGCGTCGAAGGCATAGCTGAGATTACGCTGTACGACCTACTCAAGGCATCACTAAGACAAAGGCCTGACTATCTCATCGTTGGAGAAATAAGAGGTAGAGAGGCCTTCACCTTCTTCCAGAGCATAGCTACTGGCCATTCTGGCCTATGTACCATACATGCAGAAAGCATAGAGGCCGCTATAAGGAGGCTTGAGTCTGAGCCCATGAACGTGCCCAGAACTCTTGTGATCATGATGGATGTCATAGCTCTTCAAGCCAAGGTCAAGATAGAGGATAGGGTGGCAAGAAGAATGGTGGAAGTCTCAGAGATAGTAGGGATAGATCCTGTAAGCAAGGAGATACTACTGAATACGGTCTTCCGATGGGATTCCAAGAAGGATGACTTCGAGTTCAATGGTAGAAGCTACATCATAGAGCGTATAGCTCACTTGAAGGGAATCGAGGAGAGAGAGCTACTTGAGGAGATGAGGAGAAGAGCAGCCATACTGAGGTGGATGGCCTCTAAGAAGATGAGACGCTGTATAGAGGTGTGCAGAATCATAAGAGAGTACTACATAAATCCAGAGCGGCTCTACAGAAGAGCTGTCCTTGAGCTTGAAGCTGGAGGATAAAGTATGGCCAGGAGATCTCGAATATGGGGCTTAAGCTATAGGCTCTTAGGAGGCCTTGTGGAACTACTTTCACCTCACCTATCAAGCCTAAGAACTCTCCTAAGACAAGGAGGAGTGAGAATATATTACAAGGCATATGTGAGCTGTATGCTCTTCTGCTCCATATTAGCAGCTTCTATAGCTTTTCCCTCCTCCTTCATAGTCTTTCATAGCCTTCTAGGGTATCCCATTACGAGAGCACTCATGATATCAGCCCTAATTGCTATAGCTTCTTCATGTAGTGTGATACTAGGATTTCTTGTACATCCTCTTAACAGAGCTGGAAGTGAAAAGCGACGAATAGAAATGCTATTGCCATATATAGTCAGCTACATGGCCGTGCTATCTGCATCAGGCCTGCCTCCCGAACACATATTCGAGATTATGGCATCATCCGATCCTAGCTTTGCTGTGAACAGGATAGCTGGCATAGTTGTTCGTGAGATAAAGTTCTTCGGCAAGGACATCCTCTCAGCAATAAGCACTGGACTTGATTACTGCCCATCTCCAACGTTTAGAACCATATTAAGTGGCATGGCGAGGGTTATCAGAAGCAGAGGCAGTCTCAGAGACTATCTGCTATATGAGGCGAGGAATGTAATAGCCCTTAAACGTGCTGAGCTGCGAAAAATAGCAGAAGCTGTAGGGTACTTAGCCGAGCTCTTCGTCATAATAGCTGTAACAGCTCCTATTCTTTTCGTCATTACACTTTCTGTGATGGCTATGGTGGGTGGAGAACTTTTTGGAATATCTCCTGTGGTCTTGATCTTCGTCATGATATACCTCCTAGTCCCTCTGATATCCTTCATGCTATTGTTAATGCTTAATGTCATAATACCCTCTTGGTGAAAATATGCCCGTACGATTCACTAAAAAGCAAATAGAACTAATATTGGCCATATCCATAGCACTTGGCTTGCTCTTCGCCATAATACCCTTCGCCATAGGCTACCATACGAAGGTTAAGACAGTAACCATAGCTCCAGGCATCTCTTTCATAGTAGATGTAGTCTTCTATGATTTCTTCGTGGTGGGCTTAATAGTAGCTCTCATACCATCCTCAATGGCTGAGTATATTAATTATAAGTGGAGGAAGAGTATTGAGAAGAGACTTCCTCATCTCTTCAGAGACCTTGCAGAGGCTAGCCATTCTGGTATGACCATATTCCAGGCCATAGAGGAAATAAGTAGAAGAGGCTCTGATCCCCTAACTGAAGAGCTAAGGAGAGTTTCTATCCAGCTATCGCTAGGAGCAAGCCTCGAGGAAGCCCTTGACAGCATGGCTAGGAGAGTGAATACCCCCATGGTTAGAAGATGTGTTCAAATGATAACTCAGACAAGCAAAGGAGGAGGAAAGGTCACAGAAGTCTTGGACACTATAGCTGAATTCACAAGTGCTCTTGTGAGCTTTGAGGACGAGAGAGCTACGCTTATGAGGCCCTATGTGTGGATAATATACACAGCACTCATAATACTTCTAGCCATAAGTGCCATGATGACAAAACTCCTTATAGGCACATTAAGCGCCATGATCACAGCTCTAGGAGCTCCAGAGGGACTGACTATCTACCTGGATCCTGACTTCTTCAAGACTGTGTTCTTCCATGCTGCTGTCATAGAATCCATCATAGGAGGACTAATGGTTGGTAAGATCTCGACGGGCACTGCTTATGGTGGATTCAAGCATGTCCTCATAATGTTGATCATGACGTTGATAACCTTCAACTTCCTCGTCTAAGCCCTCTGTGAAGTACTTTCCTTAATTTTCCTTATGAGGTCTTGAAACTTCTTGATACTGCCACCTATTGATGAAGCCTCTATGCTCATTATCTTGTATAGTTTGCAGAGAGCTCTTGCGTGATCGCTTAAGCTGGGAATGGCTATTAGTATAGCTACGTCTGGCCTTGTATCATAGCATTTAGCAAAAAGTCTTACAACAGGCCTATCGTCTATCTCATCCTCACTTGCTACTACTTCAACAACAAGGAATAGTGACTTGTCCTTACCATAATAGTATCGAGCTCCTATGTCGAATTCATGTATTGTGCCTGAGCTTCCCTCAACTTTGGCAGGAGCTTCCACTCTGAATCCCTCATTCTCCAGGATTGATTTAAGAGCTGTAGTGAGCAGAAGTCCTTTAGCAAGCTCCTCCTTCATCTCTGAATTGACATCATAGGCATATATTGCCGTATATATGGCCTCCTTATAGGTAAAGTTTTTCCCACATCTTCTACAAGCATGTACTATTACTGGCTCATCAAACCTATAGCCACAATTTTCACACTTGAAAAAAGTACCTAGAGCTCTATAGTCGGCATTAGGCTTAAACAGTTGTCTTTTACACCTGGGGCATACCAATCTATCGCCTCTCCTAAACTCCTCATAAGTCCCTATGTAGCCGCAGAGGATGTGCTCGATCAGAATAGTTCTTACTATGTTGTATGTCTCACAAAGAGGGCAACAATAGTGTGTATTGATGTCATAGGAGCCGCAGAAGGGACATACAATTACTTTATCGTGTACAATAGGGATCAGAATTCCCATGTTAGCCAACTTGGTTAGAAATTGTTGAATAAGGGTAGGGCTTTCCTTAGGAAAGAGCTTCTCTACATCTGGATATCTAGCTCCATGAACATGATCAAATCTAGGTATTATCCTGCTTACATGCTCCTCAATAAGGTAGGTGAGAAACTTCATCACCTTAGGGTCACTACGCACCATCCTACTGATGTCCTCTAAGGTGACTTTGCTCAAATTCTGTCCCTCTTACCTTTAATAGGCATTGACTGGGTATTAACTTTACCGAAAACAGCTGTATGATCTACACTGATCCACCTTGAGTAGTGATGGGTATTCTCACGGAGTTTCTCTTTTAAGCTCTTTACTTGAGGAAAATATGAGCACTGGATATGGAGGTTACGGCTCATAGACTGGTCAATAGCTCTTTCGAGTTTCTCTCAAGGCTATTCTTGAAGCATAGAGGTTCTCAAAATCTGGAGTTCTATTTCAATATACATGGTGTCAATATGCTCTCCTTTACTTCCTTGTAAGGACATACTGCCACTCCTTGAGTTAAGGTGACCTCATCCCTTACGACAGCACCATCTCCTATGAGACAACCTCTTTCTATCTTAACCCATCTTCCTATTGTAACATTCTCTCCTATTATGGCTCCCTTTATGGCTGAATAATCTCCTACATGAACTCCTTCGAACAATACGCTGTCCGTTATCATACAGCCCTTTCCTATGAAGCACCTGCTGCCCAAGCACGCATAGGGCCCTACTCTTGACCCCTCCTCTATTACTACATAGTCTCCTATGGCTACGGGAGGTATGAGCTCTGCACCCTTCTTGACTATAACTTCTCTTCCCATGATCACACCATTATGAGGCTTGGCTTCAACCTCAAGAAGCTTCTCATTTGCTCTCAAATAGTCATTAGGTTTTCCTATGTCTACCCATACTCCATCATATCTATATGCGTAGAGCTGGCCATCTCTTGCAAGTTTGGGAAAAAGCTCCTCCTCAAGCATAACTTTTCTCCCAGGAGGGATCATGTCCAACACCTTAGGATCCAGCACATAGATTCCAGCGTTTATCATCTTGCTCTTGACCTCTCCTTTAGGCTTCTCTATAAACCTCATCACCCTCCACCTTTCATCAAGCTCCACAACGCCGTATCTGCTCACGTCCTCTACCTTCTTAACAGCTATAGTAGCGAGGCCTCCGCACTTCAAGTGATGCTCATAGAGGTCTCTATAGTTTATGAAGGTTAGTATATCTCCATTAAGCACCAGAAAAGGCTCCTTATCGAGATATCTAGTGGCTAGCTTTAAAGGCCCTGCAGTTCCAAGAGGTCTATCCTCTTTTATACAAATTATCCTTATATCGCTGAAGAACTCGTTCTGATACCTGAGCATGATCTTCTCAGCCATGTAGTGAAGAGCCAATATCACCTCATCAACCCCATGATCAACAAGCCTCTCAATAACTCTATCAAGAAGAGGCCTGTTCACTACTGGAAATAGTTGTTTAGGCCTTGTACAGCTTAAAGGCCTAAGCCTAGTAGCAAAGCCTCCAGCTAACACAACTGCCTTCAAGGGAATTCCCTCGTATCTATTCTCTTATAGGGAAGTTTACTTATACGCTTCTATACTCCATGATGTGATGACTTGGTCTAACTCTACTAGGTATGAGATGAGTCCCATCACATGTAGGAGAATTATTAAGGTGAGACAAGCCTTCTCGACAGGTAGCAAACGTCATACCATATTCCTCTACCAGAGTCTTTACCATTTTCAATATCTCCTCTCTAAGTCCTCTGGGCAGATACCATACCATTCTCTTCTTTCTTTCTCCCCTTTCCAGATAAAGCTCCTGTAAGCGATCTGCTTGCTTAGGAAAAGCGTTAATCAACCTCTTTAGCCCATCTGGCCTTGCCTTGAAGGTAGAGGCCACTACGTGCTTCACGCCAGCCTCTGAAGCCTGTTTGATAACTCTTTCAAGCTCCTTCTCATCGTCATTTATCCCAGGTATTATGGGGTCAAGTCTAAGCGTGCAAGGCACCTCGGCTCTGCTTAGAACTCTGAAGGCCTTCATTCTCTCCCTGGGAGCCGATGCTCCTGGCTCTAGCTTACATGCCAACTTCATGTCGAGAGTCGTTATAGTGATGCTTACTGTGCAGTTGCCTTTCCTTATGAGGTCGAGGTCTCTGAGCACTAAGCAACTCTTTGTCAAGATCTGAACCTTGTAGCCTCTGCCTAACAATATCTGTAGAGCACCTCTTGTCAACAATAGCCTTTCCTCAGGAGGAGTGTATGGATCGCTGCTATTGGCCATGGAGATGGGTAGTCTGTGATCTATCTTCCTCAGATCTCTTAGTAGCCTCTTGATGAATCTGACTTTAGGCCTTGGTGCAAAGGCCCTTGGTATGTAGGAGCTTATGTAGCAATATATACAGGCATGCCCACATCCTACATAGGGGGAGCATGTGTATTTTGGAGGACAGGTACATAAGGGATCCTTCCAAGGGTCAAATGGGGTTATTACCTCCATGGAGGGCTCAGGTATAAATCCCACGTATGGCTTATATTATTTTCGATTAAGATCATCACTCTATCATGGAGTGAGACCATGCGGAAGGAGAGCCAGGGACATACGCTAGCTGACAAGGTATACCAAGTGATGGGACACGAAGTCAGAAGAGGCATAATACTCTACCTTGGTGAGCATGAAAGGGCAAGCTTTAGTGAACTAAGGAGAAATCTAGGTATAAGCGTGGGTACACTATACTATAACCTAGACCAACTTAGGGACCTCGTCACTCAAGACATGGACAAGAAGTACAGACTTACTGAAGAGGGCAAACTTGTGTATGAGATCGTCAAGAGGAACGTAGAGCACGTCGAGGAGTACTACAGGCTCAAAAGTCTCCGAAGAAATATGCTATGTAGACTTGTACTAAGAGTCTTCTATCCTAAGCAGCTATTCATCTTAGTCGACAGAACGCCAGTATTGATCATCGTAAGCATAATATCTCTTCTCGTAGGGATAATAGCATCGATGATATCAAGGCTTGAGCTTTCCATATTCTTCTACTATCCAACACTAGCCCCTCACCTAATACTTGCAACGAAGTATATATTCAGCTGGCTTGTCGTCTTCCTTCTCTCAGACCTTCTCTCAACATATGTGTTCAAAGGAGCTAGAGGGAGACATTTCGAGCTGGCTTGTGCGTGTGCCATAGTCCTACTCCCCCTCTCCATATACCCATGCATATATGTCATTACACCATGGCTTCCCACCGTAGGCACCATAGGCGGCTTTACGCTTAAGAGATTCATCCTAGGGATACTGCTTGGCTTGTCTCAGCTGATGGTGGTGGGCTTCCTAAGTGCCGCTATAAGCACTATCAAGGAACTTAGAGGTGAGCTCTCCTTCATAATAGCCTTCATAGTCTATCATATCAACCTGACTTTCAATATGGCCCTAAGGCCTACTATCGCTATGCTCATATGAGGGGTCATGATGGTGCTCCCTGAAGGTAAAGTACCTCTTCATGTATTGGAGAAATACATAGTAAAGCGATTTAAGCCTGAAGACCCAGCCGTTATAATAGGCCCTGGGGTTGGTGAGGATGCCGCTCTAATCAAGGTAGACAATTTAATAATGGCTATGCACTGTGACCCAATAACAGGGGCTGTGAAGGAGATAGGCTGGCTCACAGTGAATATTGCAGCAAATGATGTCGCCTGTAGAGGTGCTAGACCTCGTTGGCTCCTCATAACTATCCTATTGCCCCAAGGAGCTAAGATAAGCCTACTAGACGAGTTAACCCATCAGATAGCAAGTGCTGCGAAGTCCATAGGAGTATCCATCGTAGGCGGTCACACTGAAGTAACGCCTGGCCTTAATAGGCCCATAGTAATAACGACGGCTATCGGGATCGTTGAGGAAGGCCGCATCATGGCAGCAAGTAATGTAAGGCCTGGGGATGAGATCCTGATGACTAAGGGAGCAGGTATTGAAGGCACTGCAATTCTTGCAACAGAGCTAGAGGAGAAGCTCAAGGAGAGGCTAAGCCTTGACGTCATAGAGAAGGCGAAAGCCTATATGAAGCTCATAAGTGTGGTCAACGAAGCCATGGTCCTTGCTAAGCTCCCAGGAGTTCATGCCATGCATGATGCCACTGAAGGAGGACTCCTCGGAGCAGTACAAGAGTTGGCTAGAGCCTCAGGAACTGGCTTCATAGTATGGGAGGATAGGGTGATAATCAGAGATGAAACTAAGGCCATATGTGATGTCCTGAAAGTTGACCCATTACGTTTGATAAGCTCTGGAACACTAGTGGTAGCGGTCGAAAAAGGCTTTGGAAAGCACGCCGTAGAGGCTCTGAGGAAAAGAGGAATTCAATCATCCATAATAGGCAAGTTCACAAGAAAGGAAGAAGGCTTCAAGTTAGTGAGAAGAGATGGCACCTTAGTAAATATTGAAAAACCTATAGTAGACGAGTTGTGGAGGGTAATGAGCAAGTACTTGGGAGGCTAGTGAATAGACTGCACCAATACTTTTCTTTCGACACTCTTTGAGAGCGGTATGGACACGACGAGGCCTACTAACATCTGTCCAATATTGTAGGGAACTTCTACCATGGCTTGGCCTGGGCCATATAGTACGCTCTCATATATGAAGTATCCGAGAACCATCTCTAGACCACCTATAACCACTATAAGAGCTCTTATACCTAGCATGGGATCCACTTTAAGAACCATTACCCCTGTGATTACTATAAAGACTATGGCAGCCAAGACCCATAGTAACCAAGGTATATACAGGCTCAGAATAGCCCCGCTGATGGATCCTGACAACGCAAAGAAAGTGACCTCTGCTACACCACTATATATCAACAGGCCTAGCACTGCCAATGCAAGAGAGGCTACTGTCGCAATGACTATGGATAAGACCTTGGCCCTTGATATCGACATCCTCTTCAGCAGAAGATGCAACTTCCCTACTATGAAGCCTTCAATGCCTTTTATGATGAGAGTGGCTGGAGCATACTGTTCATATCCTGTCAGAACATCAGCCATCATGGAACCTACACCAGCTGAGAATGCTCCTATCCATGGCCCAAATAGAAGAGCCCATGTGTAGACCATGACTTCCCCTATGTTGAAATAGCCTTTAGTCGCTGGGATGTATACCTGAATAGCCACTGTGGACAGGTATGTGAGCACGGCTCCTATAGCCATAAGCGCTACATCTCTACTACTAAGCCTTCTCATGGTTCTCAGCCTGCATCATCATGTGCGCAATGGTTTTTAAATCTATGTCCATAAATATATTCATGATGAACCTCTTGAATGAGAACATATTGTACTTCAAGTGCTCCAAGTGCGGTATGAACATTTCTCCTACACTGAACGTGGCCAGATGCAAGGAATGTGGAGGTGCCCTCAGGGTGATATATGACTATGATGGCCTAGCCGATACCGTAAGAGTTAAGTTAAGGACAAAGGGCAGGATGAGTGTATGGAGATATTGGGATCTGCTTCCGCTGAGTAGGAGAGCTAGGCCCGTGACGTTGTTGGAAGGAGGCACGCCTCTAATAAAGTCGAGAAGGCTCTCAAGGATGTTAAAGGTAAGGCTTCTTCTCAAGAATGAGACAGTAAACCCAACAGGTTCATTTCTAGATAGGGGTTCTACAGTTGTGATATCCTTGATTAGGCGAATCCATAAAAGGGTTTGCTGTATAGCTAATGGCAATCTAGGAGCTTCACTAGCAGCCTATGCCGCTAGAAGCGATATTAGCTTTAGGTTCTTCGTAACACGGCCGATAGACAAAGGAGAGCTCTATCAGATGAGTGCTCTTGGAGCAGAGCTTATCTTCTCTAGAAGCTACGATGAAGCCTTAAAGCAGGTTCTAAGCGATGAGGAGAGCTATTATGTAGGCTGTGATAATCCCTTCCTCCTCGAAGGCGAGAAGACTACTGCCTTTGAGATTATAGAGGAGCTTAGATGGAAAGTCCCCGACTGGATCATAGTGCCTTGTGGCTCTGGTGGGCACTTATCCATGATATGGAAGGGAATTGAAGAGCTACGAGAGATAGGACTCATAGACAAAGCTCCAAGACTCGTCGGAGTTCAGCCAAGCGCTTTTCCTCTCCTCAAGTTAATCCTTGAAGGAAGAAGACCTCTAAACATGAACTATGAAGTGGATACCATAGCTAGAGACCTTGTGCTTGAAGGTCCTCTTATGATCGAAGAGGCTGCTAAAGCTATAAGGAACTCAAGAGGAGTAGCTGTAATAGTGGATGATGAAGAGATACTTGATGCTCTTAAGCTTCTCGCCCGCTATGAGGGGATAATTGCCGAGCCCTCCTCAGCCTCCACGCTCGCTGCTCTGATGAAATTACTAGATAATGGCATAGTCGATCATGATGAAGAAGTAGTCTGCATAATAACTGGATCAGGTCTTAAAACTCAGGACGTTCTTAGCTATGCTAAAAGGCCTAGTGCCAGTCATCCATTGACTGAGACCAAGCGTGAGATATTGAGATTATTGAAGGTATTGAAACGTGCTCATGGATATCTATTGTGGAAGAAGCTCATGGAAGAAGGGGTAAGCATAAGCCTTCCTGCGCTTTATCATCACCTGAAAGAGCTTGAGGAGACAGGATATGTGAAGAGCCAAGTAGTCAGGTGTGGGAGGAGGATAAGGAAGGTCTATGAACTGTCTACCGCTCCGAAATGCTCCTAAAGACCTTAATCCATAGCCAAGCCATGATGAGAAATATCGAAAACCATGTAGCTCTTGCCATGAAGCTCACCTTTATAGGAGCCATCATGCCAAGGAAGCCTATTATCAGGAAGACAATTGGAGGCACATACTTCCCACTCCTGATTAAGGCCCTCAGGAAATCTTCAATGAACCCTTTTCTTCTAACTGGAATCTCAAGCTTTGGCTTTGGCGTGAACTCCTTTCCTTCCATAAGAGCTCTCTCAAATTCCTCAAGCACTCTCTTAGCGCCTTCGGTTAGACTATATAGATATAGACCACTCTTTTCATCATACTCTCTAGTAACAAAGCCAGTTTCAGAGAGTAGTTTTAGATGTTTATCTACAGTAGCTCTATGTTTGCCTATCCTTACGGCTATTTCGTTAGCACTAAGCTTGCCCTCTCTCTCAAGGAGCTTGAGTATCTCATACCTTGTAGCATCACCAAATGCTTGTGCAGCTCTTAGCGCTTTTTCATCCATGATCTCACGTGATAACTTTGCGATCAAGGTGATAAAAATGTAAAGTTTAGGATAGCCTTATGAATCAGTACAGTCAGCTGATTATGATCTTGGTCAGACATACTACTCTCCACGATATTCCTAGATATCATAAACAATCTTATCAGGGACCAGCTCCTCTTCTAGAATGGCGGTAACATGAGTAGAGCAGTAGTAGTGGAAGGTAGAGAAAAGGGTAAAGTGGTGATAAATGTCAATGTGGGCTATAGAAGCAAGTCAGTGTGGAAAGATCTTGGCAAATGGCTATTGGTGGCTATAGCCTTCCTAATAATGATAAAAATGCCTCCTTTCATATTAGTGCTCCTAGGCATAGCCCTTGTCTATGCCCTTAAAGGGCTGCCCAGCAAAGCTAAAGCCAGCAGTACTTCCTTGGCTAAATCAGTGAAGCCCCTCAAGGTTGAAGTGCCTAGAAAGCTAGTCAAGATCGACCTCGTCAGAGATGCTGAGGTATACCTTGCTGCAGATAAATCCCCTTACGTGATCCTGATTAGGGGATTAAATGTCATCGGAGTAGGAGCCTTAGCTCTCAAGAGAGTTTCCGAAGGTGGAAGTATATCAAAGGTCATAAGCTCTGCTTATCGTTCTGGGACTGAACTGACCTATATAGTATCATGCATGCCAAAGGGAGATAAGATGGATCTTAACGTACTCTTCATGGTTAAGGTAAGGAGAATAGCCTTGAGAATAACTCCTTCACTCATTGAGGATATAGCAGAGGATCTTGTTAAGAGGCTTGAATCCTTAAGGGAGGCGTTCATATCACACTTCGACAATGCAGTTCTCGAACCACTTAGCGGTGAAGAGCTTATACAAGTTCTTCAAGAGGTGATAGGCATTGGCTAGCGATATTTTGCCAGAGGAGTTTAAGCTCTCAGAGGCCTTCTTCGAAATACCATATTCTCTGATGAAGTCGCTCGATAGGGAGGCTGTAGAGTTAGAGGAGAGTATTGAGTATTGTGATGAAGGTATAGTTCTAGGAAGAGCTGTAGAGCTTGAAAGGGACTTTACCTTGAAGGAGAGCCTGCTTGAACACAACTTCGGTGTATTCGGCATACCCGTCGAGAGAAGAAGAACTAACTTGAAGTTAATAGAAGAGGCAAGAGAAGCTGGCTTCTCCTACTTAGTAATGGACTACATGGGGCGCTATGCAAGGATCATAAACTCAATACGGAGTGCAAAGGTCTTTAGGATGGGTGTCAACTTCGGAATAAAGCTGCTTGACCCTCTAGACCTTGATGTTGAATATTACGACAACATGCTCCTTGAAGTCATGAGCCTCACCTTAGGGCTAGGAAGAACCGAAGCTAGGCTCTTAGGAGAAGCGCTTAGAGAAGTCAGAAGAAGAGGGCCTGATACTCCTTCGATAAAGGAGCTTTTGCTAACTCTAGAGGAAATGGAGAACAAACCTACTCTCACTACCTATGAATACGCGAGAATAGACTCTCTATGTAGGGCTTTAGCTCCTCTCCTAAAAGGAAGAACAGCTGCAGCTTTTGATACTGACGTGAACGTAGAACATGAAGACTTAGTCTGTGGTGTGACTGTCGTAGACCTCTCTCATCTCTCTCCCCCAAGGGCAAGAGCTCTAGCACAAGCAGCCTTCTTGCTTAGACTCCTCAGCATAAAGCCCAAGAAGCTCATAGTGCTTGTAGACGAAGCTCATCACGTTTTGTCATCTCGTGCAGAGATAGAGGGCCTTGAGGCTCTTCTCTGCATAATAGAGGAGCTCAATAGAGCAGGCACTTCTCTACACTTGTCCTCCACTACTTTAAGCTCATTATCCTATGAAGCCCTAGGCATGCTCAACCTCGTGATAGTACATAGATTGGTCTCAGATAGAGACCTAAGGGCCCTACATGTACTGCTCTCACTTGATGCCAAGAAGATCAGAAGAATTACCAAGCTGAAGCCAGGAGAGGCTCTTGTGGACATAATGTACAAGGGTAAGCCCATCATTGTCTACATAGGTGAGCCTCTCTCCCTAATGTATCCTGAGCCAAGTGAGGAGGAGATCGACCAACATATGAAGAAGCTGGGCTTTGAGCTAAAGCCTCTTCAGACCATGGAGGCAATGAAGCCCACTCTAATAGAAAGAGACTTCGAATCTTTCGCTGAGCACATATTTGAACTACTCAAGGCAATGGGTGAGCAGATAGTGACACGAGGAGAAGCCATTAGATTCCTTGAGGACAAAGGAATCCCTGCTGACCATGCTGCGAAACTCATTGATGCTCTTCAGATGTATGGCTATGTAAGGGAGGACTATCTGGGTGGAAGGAGATGTTTGGTTATCACAAGAAAGGGCATCATAGCCCTAGACGAGCACGAGAGAATGAAGAGAACCCGTGAAGCACGTAGTATAATAAGGAGGTTGGAGGGAGATAACCATGTCAGGAGAAGTTAAATGGGTCTCTAGATCTAAAGTCAAGTGGTTCGTAGCGAGACATGGCTCTAAGTTTGTTTACGTCGAGTTGAAAGCAACATACAGAAGAGGTAAGCCTCTTATCGTGAGGAGTATAAGAGCCTATGGCAAAGGAGGAACATCTGAGATTCTGTACTCTGAGGTATATGACTTGCCTAAAGCAGAGGAGATAGTTGAGGCTGAACGTGCTCTGATAAGATTGCTCAAAGCAAGTGATGATGATAAGGACGTTGTAAAGGAGCTTAGGGAAGTTGTTTTCTCCCTCGAGAGTAACCTAAACCTCCTGAAAGTTATGGTCGAGAAGCTTGAAGAATCCGTAGGAGGTGGTGGATGTGGTGAGTAGAGGTGGAGGCAGGTCTCATACCATGAATAAGAATTTCACCAAGAGCAGGGAGTTAGATCTGGAGGACATAAAGGGGATAGGCCCAGTAATAGCTAGAAAGCTTAGAGAGGCTGGAATAACTTCAGTGAAAGCTCTTGCAGTAACACCTCCGAAGCTCATATCAGAGCTTACTGGGCTTGGTGAGTCTAGGGCAGCAGCTCTTGCAGCAGCAGCTAGGGCAGCTATTGGACTGAGCCTCATGAGTGCAAGGAAGTACAGGGAGATTAAGATGTCAATGTCGAAGCTTACCACAGGATGTAGAGCACTTGACAAGATCCTTGGAGGAGGTCTTGAGCCTCAAGTTATAACAGAATTCGTAGGCCCATTTGGCTCTGGCAAGACTCAAATATGCCATCAGCTCTGTGTAACTGTACAATTACCAAAGGAGAAAGGTGGCCTTGAGGGAGGTGCCATTTACATAGATACTGAGAACATGTTCAGCTATGAAAGAATTGAAGCCATAGCTAAGAGATTTGGCCTCAACCCCGATACCGTACTTGACAACATATTCTACGCACACGCCGTTAACTCAGACCATCAGATGGAGATAGTCAAAGAGGAGGCTCCCGACGTAATCGAGGAGCACAACGTAAAGCTTCTCGTAGTTGACTCCTTAATAAACCACTTCAGGGCTGAGTATCCTGGAAGAGAAAACCTAGCTGTAAGACAGCAAAAGCTTAATGAACATCTTCATGACCTTCTTAGACTGGCTGAAACCTATAATCTTGTAGTAGTCGTTACTAACCACGTCATAGCTACTCCAGACGCCATGTTTGGCCCTACTGAAAGACCTGCTGGTGGCCATGTAGTTGCACACATGTGTGGCTATAGAGTGTGGATTAAGAGGACGACAGGAGGCAAGAGGAAGGCCATGATCATAGATGCCCCCAAGCTTCCAGAGGCTGAGTGTGAGTTTGCCATAACTGATGAGGGCATAGTTGACGTGTAGGTGATCATGAATGGAAGTGGTCTACAGGAAGATGCAGGGACCTTATGGGAAGAGTAGGCGATACGTGATATCGCTTCCTAAGGAGTTCGCTGAGCCTTTGCTAAAAGAGGGCTACGATACATTATTAGTAGTCAGGATAGATAGAACCCTCCTCCTGGTGCCTGTTAGAGGCTTCGAAATAGATGATGTACTCCATAGAGTCAAGGAGAACTACTTGCATTTAATAGAGGTTGAGAAGGCTATCATCGATGGAAACTCAGGCCTGATGATGCTCGAGGATGCAGTGAAGAAACTTGAGTCTATAGTATCAAACCTAGAGTATAAACTCAAGGAGATAAAGCTTGAAATAAAGATAACCAGTCCTATCAAACACTTCGAAAAGGAGTTTGAGGGCGTTAAGGAGCCTGAGGAGGAATTACCAAGCTATCTCAAGGACAATCCTTGGCTTGATATATTGTTGAGGAGAGGTCAGGAGACGGCTATAGTCTAAGCTTTGTTTGATACATAAGCCTCCTCAATATCCTCGATTTCTTTACTATGACCTCTATGGGGGTCTCTATGAGCTTGCTTACTCTGATAAGAGCTTGTTCTAGGCCTTCGACTTTCTCATAGCCTTTCTCAAGAGCAGCTCTGACGCTCTCTCTAACCTGCCATACGCCTACAGGAGCATAGTAGTTGGGAGTAACCTCCCTTATAGCTATCACAGTGGCCTGCCTCTTTAGCCTGTACAGATATTCAAGGACAGGAGACCTCATAGCATAGTAGCCTCCATCTACTTCATCAACCCTAGGCTTCCCGTCATGTAGCTCATAGTTAACGGCTATGTAGGGCTTCTCGGCCTTGACCCATACGCTTCTCGGCAACCAGATCTCTATCATTTCAAAGGTCCAAGGCCCTGGAGCCATTATTATCACGTATCTGTTGCCCAAGTATTCAGAGTTATACAGCCTGTACTCATTGAGTTCATTGAATCCTCTAACCTTGGTGAGAAGTATGTCTCCTATGGTGCTGTCAACTGCAGTTATGGCCCATCTCGTGGGCACAAGCCTTCTATCGATCCTCCTTCCCAACATCCCTAGGCTCAGTAATCTCATCATGTGATATATTGAAACTCCATGGACATAAAGCTCTGCCAAGGCCTCTCTTACCTTAACGTCCTCATCGTATACAAGCTGGTCAACCTTCCTAGGCACGACAGGACTACTAGCTACTAAGAGCCTCCTAGGTTTTGCTGCAGGCCCTATAGGCTCTATGACTCCATCAAACTCTATTCTAGGTCTTGGAGGCTTCTCAAAGTGTACTTCTGTGTCAACAGGCTTTATCGAAAGAGCGATCTCTCTAGTGGCTTCAAGCAATTTATCCGAAGTGTAGGCTCTTCTGACATCTACTCTGAACCTTGAGAATATAAGGCTACTTCTAAGTCTTATCAATTCTTCCAAGCTTAGCTTACCCCACCACGACCTTGGACTTTCGTAGATCACAGCCCTATCTCCCAAGGCTGGAGGAATGTTAGGCCCTACGAATACGAGAGGATAGCCTTTTTCGCCGACAAGTGTTGATGGAGGTGATGAGCCAAACATGACACGATCTAGCCTTTTCCTCTCAACAAGACCAAGATGAGCTTCTATCCTCTCCAAGATAGGACATCTAGGCCTTCCGCATAGCCTTCTAGCTCCTTTACATTTAGCACATAGCGAAGGGTACATCGATAGACTTTATTGAAAAGTGGCTAAAAAGCTAAACGTAGGAAATTGTTTTGCTTACATTCCCTGCTTGAGTCATACATCATATGAGCTAACTACGGAGATATTACTTGAGGAATATTGTACCTAAAGGCTAGATACCGACTTACTTTTACATACCCCCACTAGTAATGGGTTGAAGTATGAGCATACGCTCCCTTAGAGACATGACACTGGAAGAGCTCATGAAGCTCCTAAAGGCTCCTGTATTTGACGAGAGTGGGAGAAGGCTTGGGCTGCTCGAGAGAATATATGCAGACTCTAAGAAAAAGGTCGCTAAGAAGGCTGTGATAAGATTTGATAATGGTAAGAGGAAGAAGGTCTCGGCAGACCAGCTCTTCTATGCTTCAGGAGCTGTAGTCTACTCTAGGAAGGGGGTTATAAAGGGTAAGCCTCTCTTCGCCGACTCAGAGCCAGACCTAGCTCAAGCGAAGGAGATATTAGACAAGATGAAAGTGATAAAGGAGAGAATGCTTAAACTAGATGAACTCCTCGTCGAGGGGAAGATAACTGAGACAACCTTCAAGATACTTAGAGGAGATTATGAAGCACAGCTTAAGTCACTTCAGGAGATGGGCATGAAATACTTCGAGAAGCTCAAGAAGAGACTCATGGAGCTTGAGAGCAGAGAGGAGAAGCTCTCTGAGGAGCTCAATCTGATAGAGGCAAGGATGTACGTAGGAGAGATAAGCGAGAACGAATACCAGAAGAAGGCAGGTCCTATAAAGCTTGAGCTCGATAGGATAAGAGGTCAGATAAAGGTAATAAGAGAGTTCCTCCAAGAGTGCACCAGTGATGTTATAATAGGTCTTCCTGAGAAAGTGAAGGTTGAGAAGGGCGATATTTCAGTCGCTAGGCCAAGAAGTGCTGAAGGCAGGCAAGAGTTCGAAGTCAAGGTAATAGAAGAGGATGAAGACGAGGAGGGAAGGGTTAAGCTATAGCCAAGATTCTACTATTTACTCTCTTGCCTCAAGGACTCAAGCTCCCTCATGGCTATTTCCCTTACTCGAGCGTCATCATATGTTTCAATGACCTTCCTCAATATAGCCTCCACTACCTTTGAATAGCCAGAGGACGTCAAGGCCTGTTTGACTACTCTCCAGTCGTCTGACAACAGGAAATCTGCAATCTTCGAAGGATTTCCTCCGTATATTGAGAAGTTATATCTTGCCTCAGCAAGTGTCATAACCTTCCTAACTTCCTCCGTAACTTTTGCACTAACACCATGTACAGTAAGGGCCTGGTTAACTATGTGCCTGAGGAAGTCAAGCTTACGCAAATTCACCCCTAATGCTTCTTCATAGGACAGGTATTAAACTTATTCGCATGAATATCCAGAAGAGAGGCCTAAGATGAAGTAGATCATACTTGGTGTAGGCGGGTAAGAGCATGGTCGGGAGGGCAAGATGAGCAAAACATATCTACCCTTAGCATAATAACAGATAATGGACTGTGGTTTGAGGCGGCCGTCGTCTAGCCTGGACTAGGACGCCGGCCTTCCGAGCCGGCGATCCCGGGTTCGAATCCCGGCGGCCGCACCACAGCTCTCTTCTCCTCATGGCAGTAATAGGTCATGACCAAGCTTTTTCTAGGAGTATGCAGGCTATCAGATAACTATCTTGAAGAAAATCCTAGAGAGCTTCAGACGCCATGTTATGTCTCATGAGTTACAGGCTCTAGGATGCCATCCTCCCTCACGATAAAGGTATCCTCTCTCTTCACTTGACCATAGCCCTTGAGCACTATAGGTGCGTGTACCAAGGCTATTGCCATTCCTGGTTTAACCTGCATAAATCTGTCTCTTGGAAGAATTGTAGTTATCGGCGTCTCCTCTATCTGAAGTCCAACGCCATGGACATAGCCTATTACTCTGTGGTCTACCAGTTCGTATTTAGCATAGATCTTATCAAGCTTCTTCATGATATCAATGAACTTTACACCTCCCTTGGTCAGCTCCTTTGCAGCACTATAGATTTCATCAGTACACTCGATGGCTCTTCTAGCGATGCCCTCTGGCTCTCCAACGAAGATGATCCTGGTCATATTGGCATAGTACCAGTTGTAGTCAGCCCCTATGGTCACTGTCACGAAGACACCTTTTCTAGCAATGTTGTCCCTGAAGGGCTCTGCATGAATCCTAGGATTGGGGCCTATGTTGACATAGACATGTGGCTCCTCTGACCCTTGCCTGTATAGAACACTGTACGCCTCTGCCGCAATATCTGTCTCAGATACTCCCTCCTCAATAGCTGACAAGACTCTCTCCATGGCTCTGACTGCTATTCTGCCAGCCTGACGTATCGCATTTAGCTCATGCTCATCCTTGATCATCCTCATCTCCATAATCATTTGACCTACGTCGACAACCTTTACCGTAGGGTTCAAGCGTCTAAACATCTCATAGAATACAGCGTATGCATCACGATCAAGGCTATAGTCTAGACCCATGACCTTGTAGCCATATCCTCTTATAGTCCCAGAGACCTTAGCCATGAGGTCGCCTCCATCGGTGTAGGTTACTATGCTCCTTATCCATGTCCTCTCTAAGAAGCCCTCCTCCTCATTCTTAGCTATGAAGGCTATTGGCTCTCCATCAACTGGCACCAATAGTGCTGGTCTAAGCCATTTAGTGCCAGTTAGATATGTGAAGGTCGAGCGAGTTCTTACCATGATTGCATCAATTCCTCTCCTAGCAAGCTCCTCCTTAAGCCTGCTTAGCCTCTGCTTGAGTATATGCTCTGGAAACCTCATCATCAGGAGGCACCTAAGCCAAATATAGCTCATGGGGCAATATAAACCTCTGCATTGGCTTTGAGAGAAATATATAAGGAGTCGAATGAACATCCTCCACCATAAGACACATGTTCCTCAAGCTGGTTAGGCATTATTTGTCAAGGTCTATGCTGTGTGCTGGGCATGTGGCGTTCTCGAAGATAAAATAGACATAAGCATTTTATGAATCTATATTCCTTCTATTACGCGCATGAAGCGTAAGTCTGTGCTCAAGCACTACTCAAGAAGTCTTGTTAAGGAAGAGATCGCTGAATATTGTAAACATAGGTGGGTTGCTCTTGAAGGTGCTCAGATAAGGAATTCAAGAGTGTTTATCAGGTACAGGCCTGATGGCACCCCTCTGAAGATAACCTGCCCAGATGATGTGGTGACTCTTATAGGCCTCTATAGAGGAATTAAGGTAAGAACTATATACGCCTCCATAAGTGTATACAAGAGTCTCAACTCTGCAGCGGATGTTGAGATGAAGGAGAACGTAGTTGCTGCTTCCCCTATATGGGACATTGATGGGAGCTTAGAACGATGGAAGCCCGTAGTTGAAGTGGCTAAGACCATAGTCGACTTCCTTGAGAAAGAAGGTGTTGTCAAATCAGTTTTCATCAAGTGGTCTGGTGAAGGAATGCACATACATATACATGAACGGGCTTTTTCAAATGATGTCCTTAGCAGATACCATCCTCTCGATGTGGCATATTCCATAGTTGAGTACACCTTAAGGAAGCTTAAGGTAAGGCTTCACAAAATAGTCAGAGATAGTGGAGGGATGGTCAAGGTAGAGAATGTGATAGACATGAAAAGAGTATTCACAGCTCCTCTATCGCTTCATAGGAGGCATGACCTATGTTGTGTATGCCTCAAGCCTGAGCAACTTGAGGACTTCGACATATCCTGGGCTTTCATTGATGAATTCAAGCACAACAGGGACTGGAGGCTGTATGAAATAGGCGAAGCCGATGAACTTGCACTCAAAGCCATGACTGTGATAGGAGGCTATCCTGGATGGAAAGGGAGAGGAGGCGCTACAAGAATAGCCCTTGAGGAGCTTGAGCCCAAGATGAGTAAGGTGGGGAGGTTTCAAGTCATGGCACTTCTTCAAGCAGCCAGGTATTATCTCTTGACCGGCGACCTAGAGAGAGCAAAGTCCTTTGGCCTTAACAGAGCCATCTTCTACGCCTGGGCTAAGCACCATGGAGCTATCCTCAGACATAAGGCTCATGCTCGCTATCAGAAAAGGTCTGAGAGGCCTACTGTGAGGATGATCAAGATATTCGAGGAGGAGGTCCCAGTATCTGACTCAGGATGGTTCATGATGGGGGGAATAGAGCAGAGGCCTAGTGACTATGATAGACAAGTAGCAAGCAGGATAAACAGTATAGTTCCCTATGAAAAAGCATGGAGAGCAGCACTTGAGTACTTGAGGAGGTTTCCTCGAAGAGTTCTTACAGACCCTCAGAGGTTCTATCAAGAGGCCTATCTCCCCGTACGAGATAGATTCGTGGAGAAAGTGGTCAAAAAGTACTTCATGAGGCAAGCTACTCTTGATGAACTCTTTGAGAACTAGCGATGCTCCTATGACGCGTCTCCTTAGTGTTGAAGTTCTCTAACCTCTTCCTACTCCTGGTAGCAAGAGCTTTCTGGTTTAAACTGCGTAGTGCGAAAGGTATTAGTTGAGGTGTAGCTAATGCATAATGTCGTGGTCAGAGCTATAATGAGAGGTCTAATACCTTCAGAGTTCAAGACACTAGTAAAGAACATATTGGTAGTAAGCCTAGTAGGGGGTATCAATGGGCTCGTACTTAGCGCCTATGGTGTTCTATTCCAAAGACTGAGCATGACTATATTCTCATTTCTGAGTGAACGCTCTACATTAAGCATCATGTTTTGCTTCCTGTCTATATACTTATGTTTCCTAGCTTCGGCCACCTTAGTTAGAAAAATCGCTGCCTCCCATAGTGGCTCAGCCACAAATGCCTTTCTGAGAATCTATCACTTTAGATGCGGTTATATTCGCCTCAGAGAGGCCATAGGCTTTGGCCTAGCAGCTCTTCTAACGGTGCTTTGTGGGGGAAGCATAGGTCCTGAAGGCCCAGGCATATTCCTTGGAGCAGCAATAGCTTCCTTCATCGCTAGGGCCTTCAAATATAAACCTGCTGAAGTCAGAAGGCTATCCATAATAGGAGCAGCTGCAGGAGTCTCCGCCATATATAGAGCTCCTCTTGCAGCCATGGCCTTCTCCTTGGAGATACCTTATATGAGAGATGTCGAGGTAGAAGTTCTAGTCGATTCAATGATAGCCTGCTTCATAGCCTACATCATAGCCGTAGGCATAGCTGGTCCTCAGCCCATACTTGAAGTTGTAAGGCCAGTTAAGATATTCAGAGTAAGCCTAGACCTCGTAATGCATTCATTAATAATAGGAGCTATCGCTGCCATAACTTCGCTGTTATTCATATACCTGAAGAAAATGGCTCATAGATACAATGATCTGCTCTGGAGGAGAATATACATACCTCCTCTGCTCGTCACCTTAGCTATATTCTGTTCCTGGCTAGTAGCTCCTAGAGCACTTGGAGTAGGCGAGGAGACTATAGTCGAGATGATAGAAGATAGAGCTACTGAGGTAATCAAGACAGCTCTAATTCTGCTCATAGCCAAGATCGCACTTACAGTCATAACTCTTGAGTTCGGCGGCTCAGGAGGTATTTTTGTCCCCTCAGTCTTCATAGGAGCCACAATAGGATATGCCTATGCTAAGGCGCTAAACCTCCCTTATGTAGAGGCATTAACACTGGCTGGAATAGCTGGTGTCTTCGCTGGAGCTAACAAGACACTACTCACTGCAGTTCTATTCACTGTGGAAGCTCTGGGCTTCGGAGGCTTCATGTCATCAGCTCTAGCCGCCTCCTTCTCATTCCTCTTGACCCTCAATCAATCTCTACACGCAAGTCAAGTTCCCATGAGGCTTCCCGTGAGGAGTAGACTACTCCTGGACACTATTCACAAGGTGCTTGAACGTGAGCCCTTCCTCATTAAAAGGCTAAAAGCCATAGATGTAGGGCATGAGAATCCCATAGTAATATATGCTGATACACCAATCGAAGAGATCCTCTCCATAGCTTCAGAACATGGCCATAGCCACTATCCCGTAGTGGATAATGAAGGACAACTCCTAGGCTATGTAAATGTCGAAGAAGCTATAGAGCTTCTAGGATTCGAGGAGCTCAGAGCTGCTGATATAATGCATCCGAGCAAGGGAATAAAGCCTGATGCCACAGTTGAGGATATACTGGAGATGATGATTCTAAGGAATGAAGAGTTCCTGGTAGTCGTAGATGAGAATAAGAGGCCCATAGCAGTAATAACTCCAGAGGATATGACTTTAGCTCTAATGAAGCACGTGAGTCCTGCTGTGGTATAATAGTCGGGTTGACATAAGTATATTTAAATGATCTGTAAACTCATATTTAATATCAAGGACAATAGCTGCTATTCACCGTAGATATGCTTCAATTATAGTCCATTTGACAGCAACATTTAAAAGTAGGCAGTAGCTTGAGCTGAAGCTTGTGAGTGCAAAGGCTCCACCACCATATCCAGTGAAGCGGATGTGCTTGAAGGACATAGATGACGTAGGCCATCTCCTCACCATAGCGTGGATCCATGATCTAAAGTGGCGAGGGGATGAATTATTCCTAACCTTAAGGGATGGAACTGCTGTGAAGGAATTCAAGGTGGTTAAAGGCAGGGAATTGCTCAAGAACTTGCCTTGTGAAAGCATAGTTCAAGTGAAGGGGCATGTCAAAAAGGATGAGCTTAAGATTGAGGAGTTGAAGGTGATAGTCAAAGCTCCTGGTAAGATGCCTATTGATATACGAAATCCAGCTCCAGAAGATGTTGAGAGATTCACTAAGTACAGCTACCTCGTACTAAGGTCTCCTAGATATGCTAAAATGCTGGTTGTTCAACAATGGCTCGTATATTACGCTAGAGAATTCCTCATAGGGAGAGGCTTCATAGAAGCCCTTCCTCCCATGATAAGTCCCTGTAGTGATCCTGGCTTAAGAGGGGCCAAGAAGCTCAGAACTCGCCTATATGGGTATGAATATGAGCTCATGTCAAGTGTCATAATGTTTAAACAGGCCTTAGCCTCTTCCCTAGAGAGGATATTCTTCGTCGCTAGAAACGTTAGAGAGGAGCCAGCTGATAATCTTAAAACAGGCAGACATCTTTGTGAATTCACACAGATAGACATAGAGTGGGCTTTTGCAAGCATGTGGGATGTCATGAAACTAGCTGAAGAGATGCTGAAGTATACCATAGAGAAGGTAATGGATAGGTGCAAGTCCATCATAGAGGAGTTCAATCCAGACTTAAAGGCACCTTCACCACCCTTCAAGGCACTTACATATGAGGAAGCCGTTGAGCTATTACGTGATCATGGGGTAGAAACACCTAAGGGGAAGGAGCTGACACAGGAAGGTGAGAGAGTCCTTTCATCGATGTTTGATGAACCCATATGGATAACTCACTATCCCAAGACCTCAAGAGGCTTCTACTATATAGAGGCTCCTGAGGCCCCTGGCCATAATAGGGACTTCAATCTTCTGCTCCCTAAGGGCTATGGTGAGGTCATAGATGGAGGCGAAAGAGAGTATAGGCTTGACAAGATAATCGAGAGGCTAAAGCTGATGGGTGAGGATCCAACAAGATATTCATGGTTCTTAGACCTAGCGAGGATAGGCATACCTCCAAGTGCAGGCTTTGGCCTAGGCGTGGAGAGGCTTACCAGATATGTATTGGGGCTGAAGTATATATGGGAAGCAGTGCCGTTTCCCAAAGTGCCTGGCATAGCGCCAACCCCCTGATATCACGCTATTATCATGTACATGAGATCAATAAATCTTAAATTTTTATTTACTAGTTGTAACTAAAATTCAGTTAGGTGTGAATTTGGACGAGCTAGATATGAAGATACTTGAGATGTTACAGCGCAATTCAAAGATATCCTTGTCCAAACTATCAAGTATGCTTGGCAGGCCAAGGACTACTGTTGGCGAACGCATAGCTAAACTCGAAAGAGAAGGCTACATATTGGGCTACAAAGCTATCGTAGACCCCAGGAAGCTTGGCTACAAATATGTGGCTTTCGTGATGTTGAAGGTCAGAAGAAAAGTCAATATAAAAGGCGAATCTAATCAAGAGGTTCTGGCGAGTAAGATAATGGAGGATTCAAGAAACAATCCTTCTCTGCCATACGTTGAGGAAGCACATATAGTGACAGGAGCTTATGACTTGATACTGAAGGTTTGGGCTCGCTCATGGAATGAGTTGACTAACTTCCTGATAAAATACTTAGCCTCGCTAGAGGACGTGGTGTGGACTGAGACATTCCTAGCTCTAAGAAGTATATCGAAACCTCTTGAAGGATTTCCCATAAGGCATGGTTCAGAGAAGCATTGAAGAAAATAATCTAATAAGCTTTTTAGCGCTTCTCTCAACCTCAGGTGAAAGACTAAGAGCTATCCCCACTTGTCTCACTTGTATCCCTACAAGATATACGCTTACATCAGGAATGAACTCCTTAATCAACCTGATGAGGAGCTGCAGAGGTATGGCATGAGTGCTCAGTACACCTCCTCGCACTTTCCCCTCATCAAGCCTGCACACCACTATGTCTCCAGGCCTTAGACCTGCCTTTACTCCATCAATGAATATTAACACCTCCGGCCTTTGATTTATTACTTCTCCGATAACATTCTCTACCCCCATCTCCGCTACTATAACGTTCAAGCCCATCTTCCTAAGAGCTTCAGCTATGATGACTCCTACGCCATCATCTCCTCTTAGGATATTTCCTATTCCTACTATGAGCGTCCTCTTGTTCTTAACTAGTTTAAAGAAGCTCTCCAAGGAAGAGAATTCCTTAGTCAATCCCCATCACCTTTCTATAGCTGAACCACAGCTGAACTACATCATGGTATCTTTCAACTGGATTAATGCTCATGGCCTTCATTATTATATCACCCAGCTCCCTCTGTAGTCCATAGTCATCAAGAGCATCTTCTAGCTTCCTTCTCTCGTAACTTGCTATGCTTCGAATGAATTTGTCCTCCCTCAGACACTTCTCCATAAGCTTCAACCTCTCATTCTGTAATCTGACTTTGAAGGCTCTACTGCCTATTACAGCTCCTTTACTCAGCAATATCTTCACTAATCCTTCTGGGTACAATACTTCCTCTACTCTGGGTAGGATAACGCCACTTGTACTGAGTATCGCATTTTCAAAGAGCTCAACTTTCGTCTTAGCGCTATCCCTGAGCTCCTTTGGTAGAAAAGGATGTCTTGAGATTGCGAGGAAACAGTATTGCCTAAGGGGAATTTCCTCGGTTAGGACCTCGTATAAGGTGATGCCTACAGAATATACGTCAAAGTCTGGAGTGATTCCCCTTTCTGGATAGAGAAGATGTTCAGGAGGCATGTATTGAGGTGTTCCGATATTCCATCCACTAGGATTGAGCTCTCCTAGTCTTCGGGCTATTCCAAAGTCCACTAATACAGGGTCAAGATGAGAGTTAACTCTCTTGGCAAGGATGTTTCCAGGCTTTATATCACAGTGGACTCCTCCTCTAGTAGCTACATAGTAGAAGGCTAGGCCACCTAACACCTTATCAATGAATAGTACGAATTCTTTTCCTCTTAGAAGGAGCTCTCTTCTTATGTCCATCAATGAGCCTGCATCAGCGTATTCGAATACAGTGAAAGGCGGATTGGACTCGTACTCCTTCACGTCCTTGTAGCTTGTCTCCTCAGGGTTATCTGTGATCTTCTTCCAAGCCTCCTTATTGAAGTCATATATATTGACTATATACCTCTTGTATCTATTGATGATCTTCAGAATTTCTAGGGGATCTCTGGACCACGGGCATGTGTCCCTTATGTCATCCTCGCTTGGAGTAGTTACCTTTACTCTCATTATCTCTGAGAGCTCTTGATATATCTTTATGAGCTCCTTGTTTGTAGGAGGCCTTGCTGCCTCAGTCTTGAATATCTTCATGGCGTACATATGCCCTTTAGAATCCTTTACGAGGAACACTTCAGCATAGGCACCTTCTCCTAGCTTCTTGATGACTTCATAACCTCCTATCCTCATGTGTTGAATGGGGCTGATCTTAGGTTGAGGTATCTTTGGCACAACAGGTCTGGGAATTCTTGGAGCAGGGCGTCTTACTCTAGGCACGACCTTGGGTGGCCTAAGCTTGATCTCAAGCGCAACATCGAGTGGCACAAAGGCTATGGGTAGTGATAGGATTAGAACATTGACCATAAATGCTAAAGAGTAGGCTAGTCTATCGTTGGATAGGCTGCTTATGAATCTAATATCCTTGAGAAACCCTATCCAGGGTATGGTATGAATGGCAAGCCCACCTTCTAGAGGCGGATAACATAGAGTTAAGGCAAGGAATAGTAGTAGTGAGAAGTGTAGAATTCTTATCACCGATATTATGGAAGGAGCTGCTGATGATGCTAGGAATGCCATCATTATCAATAAGGCTTCAATAAAGCCTGTGCTTGAGACTTCCTCCAATACATGACTGGGTACCTCAGCCACTAGGATGTTTAATATGATGAAGAGGATAAGTGCTAGGAAGGATCTCATCTCACCATAGACGTAGAGAGCGATCATGGACAGAACCGTAGGTATAATACAGATGCACAGGAGCGTAAGAAAGCGAGGGCTTCCCAAGATTACGAGCGAAGTAACTCCTAAGGACTTTGAAAGACCGCTTATTATCCTAAGCACATTCCATGCATACAGTAGAGCTGTAAACACTAGTATGCTATGCAGAACATAGACTAAGTTCATCTCTTTTTGCGTCCTTATGGCGATTACCCTTACCCCTTGTCTCCACGAGGAGAAGAGAACAATGAAGGATACCATCAGGAATATCATACGCTTTTCTTCTAGCATATAATCTGATATGAGGCCCAACATCTCCCTAGCGATGGACTCAGCATCTTTCTCGGTTATGTTTCCACTGGCCAGCCTCCTCATGACAGTATTGCTAAACCTGTCCTCAAAGGCTTGGAGGGATATAATAATATAGAGGACTATCATGGCGACCAGTATGAGTGATACTAGTGTAAACATGTCCCTTAGCTTCATTCTTCTCCCCATGCATCTTAGGCAAGACTACCAAGTGCTATATTTCATATCTCAGTGAAATAAGTTTTATACTTGGAGCTCAGATCTCGGGCTTGGAGACGCCTGTGAAGAGTGGCTGAGAACATGTCAGAGGAGCTCAAAGGCCTACCTGAGGTAGATGAAGTCAAGGAGCTGATCAGAGAGGTTAGTGAAATATTAGAGAAGGAGCCTCAGCTGCTAGAGCTGGAGAACTTGAATGCTTTAGTAGTAGGAGACCTACATGGCGATTACGCATCTCTCAAGGAAGTGCTCAACCTGTGGAGTAAAAACTACAGAGAAGATCATGTCCTCATCTTCTTGGGAGACTATGTAGATAGAGGTCCTAATCAAATCGAGGTAATGGTAGAGGTTCTTAGGCTTAAAATTGAGAGCCCTCAGAAAGTATTTCTGCTTAGGGGAAATCATGAGACGAAAAGTGTATCATCTACATATGGCTTCCGAGAGGAGCTAAGCAGAAAATATCCCGAAGTTCATGAAGAGCTTTACGTCGCCTTCATCGATATGTTCTCAAAACTCCCCTATGGTGTTTGTACCTGCGGATACTTACTCATTCACGGAGGCCTAGCTCAAGGCTTTGAACAACCAGAGCAGCTTAATGACATACCCAAATCGCTCATAGACCCTGAAGACCATGAGCTGGCTCTCCAGATACTATGGAATGATCCAGTTGAATACATCGAGGGTTTCATACCCAGCCCTAGAGGTGAGGGAGTTTATCTGTACGGCCCTGATGTCACCAAGAGCTTTGTTGAGAGAAATAACCTCAAAGGCATCATCAGGTCGCATGAGCCTTGCGCCGAGGGATATGAATTCCTACATGAAGGGCTTACGCTTACAATATTTACATGTAGGGAATACTCCTACCCCATATCAATAGCTGTTGTAAATAATGAAGAGCTTAAGGTTGTTATACTCTAGCCCTGCTCTATGACGAACTTGACTACAGTGGCGACGCCTAGCTTGAATAGAGCTCCATCTGATATAGGCTCTTTCTTTATCTGCCTATATTTGCCTTCATCCTTGTCATACACATAAGTGCCATTTGTACTGCCTAGGTCTTCTATGTAAAGAGAATCTCCTTCCTTGACTATTTTAGCGTGGAGACGTGATATGTAGGGGTCAGGAATTGTTATGACACTCTCTGGTGATCTCCCTATTGTTATGGATGGGAATAGCTCTAAGTCAAGCTCAAACTCCTTACCTTTGAATTCAGGTACTGGACATGAAACCACAATCATCTTGGCCTTTCCTATCTTGACTGGTGGTGCAGGTGCTGGTGGAGCTACTTCCTCTGGCTTTACTTCCTCCTCTTCCTCTGGAGGCTGTGGCGCGGGCTGAGGAGCTGGCGTGGGCGCTTCCTCAACAGCTTTCACATAGCCACATACAGGACACTTAGCTTCATCATCTGGTATATCCGTATATCCACAGTTTGGACAGTTCCATGGCATGCTATCACCTCTTGACCTCCAATCTACTCCTCCTCCTTAACTATACCTCTCATAGTCTTAGTTTTTATGGCTGTCATAGTTTTAGTGTCACCTGCTTCCTTTGCTGAAACCCACATTCTTAGCGTCTTCTTCAGAGCTTCATCTCTAATCCCCTTCATTGTATGTACCACAAGCCTTAGATCTCCCTTTATTAGCCCTAGGGTAGCAAGGGCTTCATTCGCTACTTCCTCTCTTGAACTTTGTAGTACCTTCTCTACATCATCAGTATACTCAATGTATATAGGCTCCTCCTTGACTACTCTTCCTTCAACCATCGCTTTGATCTTCATGATCTCGTATCTTCCCTTAACCTTTCTCGGCTGTATGACTATTCTTCCATAGATGACCCTCTCCTCACCTTCAGCTACATCACCTACATCTATGCTAATCCCTGCCTCCTCTTCTGAGGTCTTTGCATTGAAAACTTCTACTTTGTCAAGCTTTGCATGGGTCAGAACTAACTTAGCCTCTCTAGCCACCACGTGCGCGGCCTTGATTGAATATTTCTCCATTAGTGAGGGTATCTGACTAGGATCCTCTATGTGTTCCATGATCCCTTTGCCTTTCTCCACCATTTCGGAGAGAAGATATTCATTGTAATCAGCTCCTATGCCGAAGATCACAAGCTCACAGCCTAGGTCTGCTAGCTCCCTAGCCACATCTACATATGCCTGTACATCAGCTACATCAGTAGGTTGACCATCAGTCAATAGGAAAAGCCTTAGAGGCTTATCCTGCTTAGCAAGAGTCATGACTTCACTAATAGCCTTTCTTAAAGCCGCATACATGCTTGTGGCTCCTTCTGCTGTTAATGTAGAAACAAGGCTCTTAGCCCTTTCTCTCTCTTTATCAGTTATGTTGGTGAAGCTTCCTACTCTATCAACTCCTGTTGAAAACGTATAGAGCACTAAGTCTCCACCATCTGGGATGGAATCAATGACCCTCATGGCTGCCTCACGAGCAGCCTCTATCTTATCTCCTGCCATTGAACCACTCTTATCAATAAGCATAACTATAGTCGGAGGGGTCACGCTAATCATCCTAGCAGGAGCTTCACCAGCAATACCTCTCAAGGCAATCTTGAAGTATATTGAGGTTGGCTTCTCAGTCATGAAGGCATACGAGTTGCTAGTCTTCACTTCCATCTCAAGCACATTATCACACTCCTATATGAGCTTCTGTTGTATTAATATTCACCGACTCATGTTTAAATACTAAACTTTTAACCTATGCACTCAAGTCCTCGTGGATCGAAAGCTTTGAGGCGGCTATGGCCACTTGACCTACACATAGTCCTCCATCTCCAGGAGGAAGCTTTCTGGCCGTGAGGACTACTACATCATTGCCTACGCTCTCAAGAATGCCTGATACTATGAAGTTGTTCACTGCAGCACCTCCTGAAACGATAATAGTCCTTATATCCCCACGAAGACAGCGTAGTGCGACTTCTCCCAGAGCTCTACCTAAAGTTCTTTGGATTCCTGCAGCCAATCTCCTCCTATCAACATGGTCCATGAGCTCGACTACCTGCTGTGCTATATAGGCAGTATCGACTATGAGCTTACCATCTGCCATTACTACTTTGTAGTCAAGCTCCAGAGGATCATGACCAAGAGCATACTCTTCAAGCTTTATTGCAGGCTCGCCCTCATATGTTCTCTCATAGCATACGCCCAGTAGAGCCGACATAGCATCCAAGAACCTTCCTATGCTTGAAGTCAATGGACATCTCCTTGAGAAGGCTTGCCTAATAGCTATTCTAGCCTCCTCGACTCCGTAGGGGAGGTGCTCATGGAGATTCCTATTGACTATAAAGCTCTCTACTTCATCATCATCCATAAAGGCTGTGAGTATGCCTATAAGCATTCTCACAGGGTACTTAGTAGCTCTATCGCCTCCAGGCATGGGATGAGACATCAGATGCCCTCTCCTGATGTAATCATCATACCTGGCTATCATAACCTCGCCTCCCCATACACTCCCATCCTCTCCAAACCCTACTCCATCTATGGCTATGCCTACGACCTCCTCGTCTTCGGGCACCTCATGCTCAACCATGACTGACGTTATGTGTGCATGATGGTGCTGAGTCAAGATCAGAGGAGTGTTCATCTCCTTCGCCATCTCCTCAGCTCTCCTCCTTGTGAGATACCCTGGGTGCATGTCAGCTACAAGAATACTCTCCCTTAGGTCGACTCTATAGGCCCTAAGAAGAAAATTAAGAGCCTCCTCCAGGTATTCTAAGGTGGCAATATTGTCAACGTCTCCTATGTATTGCGTGGGTATTACGTACTTGCCTATCCCAAGAGCTCCACAGTTGGATAACATGGCTCCAAAGGCTATTATGGGCTTTTTAAGCTTAAAGGGCAGCTTTATCCATCTTGGAACAAATCCCCTGCTCCTCCTCAAAAAGGATGGCATTCCATGAGTCAGCCTGATCACGCTATCATCAGCACCATTGACTATCCTTCTATTATGCATGAGAAAATAATCTACTATTCCCTTAAGCTTGACAAAGGCCTCCTTGTTATCTCTACATATAGGCTCTCCTGGAGGATTCCCACTGGTCATGATGAGAAACTTGTCCTTGGTCTCCCTAAGAAGGAGGTAGTGAATGCCTGAGTATGCCAACATTACGCCAAGAGTTCTCAGGCCTGGAGCTACAAGCTCTGATACAGGAGCATCATTCCTTCTAGGAGCCACGACTATGGGCCTTTGATAGGAGGAAAGCAGCTTAGCTATGTTCTCATCAACTACAATGAGTTTTCCAGCAATTTCCAAATTAAGAGCCATGACGGCAAAGGGTTTCTGTGGCCTTCTTTTTCGCCTCCTAAGCTCCATTACAACTTCATCATCTGATGCCAGAGCAGCTATGTGAAAGCCGCCTATTCCTTTTACTGCCACTATATATCCCTCATCTATCAGCCTAGCCGCTTCAACTAGTGGATCGTCAACCTCAACCCTTCTACCCTCAGCATCAAATAGCGTTATCTTAGGGCCACATATAGGGCAACTTATCCCTTGAGCATGATACCTCCTCACGTTGTTCAGATCCTCGTATTCCGAAAGGCATATACTACAAAGGGGGAAGTCTCGCATACTCGTATTCTCCCTATCATAAGGCACTTTCTCTATTATGGTGAATCTAGGACCACACCATGCACAAGAATTGAAGGGATATCGATACCACCTTGAGGAGGGATCAAGTATTTCCTTTAGGCACTGATCACATATGCTGAAGTCAGGAGGTATGATGGAGAGCAGATCGCTTTCGTAAGCGCTCCTCTTAATTACAAACTGTCTATATCCTCTTGGCCCTACTTCCTCTACTACCACATCCTCTATCTCAGCCGTGGGAGGCTTCTCCTCTAGTAGGGCTCTTAAAAACTTCCTCAGGGCATCTTCCTCTCCTTCTACAAATATCTCTACCTCGACTCCTCCCTTATTCCTAACGTACCCACTAAGGCCGAGCCTTATGGCTAGCCTATGCACAAAAGGTCTGAAGCCCACTCCTTGAACCACACCTACGACCTTTATCAGCCATGCTCTTCTCTTCATTCGAGTCCTCAGAATATAGCCTAGGATATTTAAGGGTGGCGTAATCTCCTTATCAGGGAAGGCTGTATGTGCTTAGGAGTGCCTGCAAGGGTTCTTAGGGTGAAGGAGGACTTAGCAGTAGTTGACTACGGAGGCGGGGTGATCAAGGAAGTTGATGCCAGTATTGTGCCTGACATAAAGCCAGGAGACTACGTCATAGTGCACGCGGGGATAATAATAGCTAAGATAGATGAGGAGGAGGCCATGGAGATGATAAAGGCCTTGAGAGAGCTCAGAGCTCTACTGGATAGGCTATAGCTTCTAGCATATTCTAGGAACTATCTCTCCTCTTGGAGGCTCTACGACCACGAGCCCTCCTATGCTGGTTCTCATGAGCACGTAGCCAGGTCTGCCTTGAACAGCCTTGCCTATTATGCAGGCATCTACATAGCCCTCACTCCTTAGTGCTTCAACTATATCATCCGCTCTATCACTACTAACCGCTAATAAAGCTCTCCCCTCACAGGCAAGTACGAGGGGGTCTATACCTAGCATCTCGCAGTAGGCTTTTACTTCATCCCTAATAGGAACCTTATCTTCCTCGATCACTATAGTGACTCCCGATTTCTTAGCCATCTCATTGAGGGCCATAGCTAGTCCTCCTCTTGTTGGATCTTTTGCTGCATGTACTCCGCCCACGCCTACGACTATGTTCATAACCTTTGTTAGAGGTTCACAGTCTGATCTGAGAGTAGTGCTTGATACGTTGATTCCACTTTGAAGAGCCATGATGACTGCTCCATGCTCTCCAATGGTGCCTGTTATTATTATGGCATCACCAGGCTTTACATTGGAGTCTAGTAGAAGCTCATTAGCTTTAGCTATACCTATGCCTACCGTTGAGATCACTATCTGGTCTAGTGAGCCTCTTGGCATGACCTTGAAATCCCCTCCTATAAGCGCAATGCCCTCGCTCTTGACGATCTTCCTCATGGAATCAAGTATCCTGTTCAGTTCGCTCACGGAAAAGCCTTCCTCAACCACTATTGAGTCCATGATTGCTAAGGGTTTAGCTCCCTTTACAACTAAGTCGTTAATGGTTCCTGTGATGGCAAGCTTGCCTATATCGCCCCCTGGAAAGAATATGGGGTTCACCGTGTAGCTATCCATGGTGACCACTACATGTACATCTCCAAGAGGTATGGTGGCTGAATCTTCCATGTCTATTAGGCCTACGCCTCCTCCAACTTTTCCAGGCTTGAACTTAGTGAGAATGAGCTTCTCTATCAGGTCTTGCATCTCTACTCCACCAGAGCCATGCGCAAGAGTTATCTTCTCATGCACATTCCTTCCCCCAGCTCGAGGTTCGTGAACAGTAGTACAGGGCTGCCTTTTATGATTAATGGCAGGTAAAGCTCTTAAGAGACATCATGTCTTCTAAATGTTGTGGAACTGCTTCGAGAGTATAGAAGTAAAGAACTGGCTGAGCGAGTAGTCAAGGTCATCCACAAGCTATACGATGAGATAAGCTCCACCAGGAGATCCATCAAGATAATGAGCTTTTGTGGCACACATGAACATACCATAGTGCGCTATGGGATAAGAAGCCTTATGCCTGAAGGAATTGAGCTCATAGCTGGGCCTGGATGCCCCGTCTGTATAACGCCTGCTGATGTAATTGAGGCTGCTGCTAAGATATCTCTTGAAGGCATTAGAGTCTATACGTATGGAGACCTCTATAGAGTACCAGGCATAAATCTAAGTCTTGCTCAAGCTAGAGCTCAAGGAGGAGATGTCATAGTAGTCTACAGCTTCATGGACGCTATTAGGCTGGCTAAGGAGAACAGAAGGGAATCAGTCTTCGTTGCAGTAGGCTTTGAGACTACTCAGCCATCAGTTGCAAGTAGGCTGGTCAAGGGTGAGGTCCCACCTAACCTGAAACTCCTCATAGCATATAGACTCACTCCACCTATTCTCAAATACATACTTTCTCAAGGAGAAGTACCTCTAGACGGCATAATAGCTCCAGGCCATGTCTCCACTATCGTTGGCTCCAACGCATGGGCTTTTGCCGCTAATGAATATGGCAAACCAACGGTAGTTGCAGGATTTGAGCCCTTGGATATTCTCATAGCAGTACTTGAGATATTGAAACAGATAAGACTAGGAAAGCCTTGCCTTCATAATGAATACACGCGAGCAGTAAGTCCTGAAGGAAACAGAATAGCTCTTAGATACATATATGAAGCCTTTGAAATCACGGAGGGACTATGGAGAGGCATAGGCTTTGTGCCTGACAGTGCTCTAAGGCTTAAAGAGCCTTATACTATGTACGATGCTGAGCGAGAATATGGGCTGGAGATCGGAAGAAAGGACTATCTACGCCCAGGCTGCAGATGTGGTGATGTCATAGTGGGCAAGGCTAAGCCAACTGACTGTCCTCTATTCATGAAACTATGTACGCCTACTAGGCCTTATGGGCCTTGCATGGTATCAAGTGAAGGCACATGTGCCATATGGGCTAAGTATGGAGGTGTAGCTTATCTGAGGGAGTTTACACTCTAGCTTTCATCAACAACCTAGCCTTGGTGAGAGCTTCTCATCTCTGAATATGGCTACAAAAGGACCACCTATCTCTCCCATGTAGGCTCTTGCTAGTCCCTCCGTATTAAAGCCATAACCTACGCGCCCCATCTTATCTATGGCTATGACGCCTGCAGTCCCTTCACCAAGTCTTCTTGTGACCTCTTCAATGGCCTTGGAGCATGATGATAGAGGGTCTGTTCCTTGCTTCATTAAGGTGTAGACCATGTAGCAAAGACAGGTCCTCATGATCACCTCCCCTATGCCTGTCGCTGAGACAGCACCTACCTCGTTGTCAGCATAGAAGCCAGCTCCAGGTATTGGTGAATCACCTATTCTTCCCGGCATCTTAAGCCATATACCTCCAGTTGACGTTGCAGCGGCTAGATTTCCCTCCTCATCTAGCGCGACAGCGCCTACAGTATCTGAAAACATCCCTTGATTATATAGTTCTCTGTTCCTCTTCAAGTACTTTAGCTCGCCTCTGATGAAAAGCTCCTTTACGTCTTGGAACCTCCTGATCTTTCTAGGATCCTTAAAGTAATCCTCACTTACAAAATCAAGCCCAATCCTTTTAGCCAGCTCTTCAGCAGCTTTGCCCACTAGAAGAACATGGTCTGTAAGCTTCATGACATAGCCTGCAAGCACTACTGGATTCTTGACTCTACTTACAGCGGCTACTGCACCCACTTCAAGCCCTTTGCCATACATAACTCCAGCATCCAATTCTACATAACCTCTCAGATTGAAGACAGCACCTTTGCCTGCATTAAATAGCCCAGAATCCTCAAGATACTTAACAGCCTCTATTACAGCCTCCAAGGCTGAACCACTTTTCATAGCCTCATAACCTTCTATAGCAGCACTCCTCAAAGCCTTTCTATACTCTACCTCAAGATGAGGCTCGCTCAGCACTCTTCGCCAAGTCCCTGCTCCTCCATGAACTAGAACTCCCGCCCTCCTGAAACTTGAGTTCAATGTTCTCCCTCCTTTGCTCTTATCTTACTCTCCTCACTTTTGGGGACAAAGACGAAGGCTACTAGAACGCATCCATAATGACCATCAGGTACACGCTCTATGACCTCAACTCTATAGTCAGCCTTACTCAACTTCATCCTCCTAGCCTCAGCCATCCTATGAAGAGTTGCCTTGAGCTCCTTAAGGAGCTCCTCTCTGTTGACATGACCATGCGCCTCAGCTACGATCCCATATCTCAAACCTCTATCATCAACACCAAACCCCCAAGCTATGCCAGCTGATATCATCTCTCCTGGTCCTCCTAGCTCTTTAGCTAGGACGCAGAAGGTTATGGTGCCTGGAGTTATCTCGACATACTCTACCTCAACTGCGCCGCTAGGTATTATGGAGGAGACTGGCACCAAGTTGCACTGTGCTATGCCTGCATCCATAAGTGCCTCATCAAAGGCATTAAGTTCTGATATTTTATTCACCGCTTTTCCACTGGTTATGAAGAAGTATTTTGGGATTTGGAAGCTATCTTCATCCCTATCGTTCATATAGTCTATGAACCTCCAGCGGTATTTCAAGCTAAAGAAAGGGTTTAATAGGTTTCTAAGTTCACCTCCACATATCAATTCCTGCCCTGGTACATAGTATGATCAGTTTGTAGGCCTATTATATTCATGAGCATGGAAGGCTAGAGGTTGGTATGGTTATAGTTCTACACCGTATAGGTCATGTGAGTGGCAGATGAGGTTTATTACTCTCAAGCATATGAAATTCAATCAGAACATTTTTATTATACTCAGTAAATCGGTAAGCTGAGGGAACAATATTTGGGAAACTTAGTTACAGGCCTCATGATAACTCTCATGATGATATGTATAGGTTTGGCATGTGCTTACAACGACCTCCTGCTTGTTACAAGCAAGACTTGCTATAACTACACGGAGATTCTAATCCTGGAGTATAGAGGAGAGGAGCCAGCTAAAGAGCTCATGTTTGCATATCCCATACCTCCTAACACTACATGGCAGATATGTGACCTCGTGAAAGCTAATCCCAAGCCCATAGCCATCATGAAGAGAGGCCCTAACACATTGCTTCTCTTCACTGTACGACTAGTTGACCAGCTACCCTCTAAAGTGACCATAATGTGTAACGTCACCGTTCTAGAGCTTAGAAGTAATCTAAACAAAGATAACTCAGGAAGCTCTTATGAAATACCATCAACATTAATGGTTAAATTCACAAGAGCTACCTACTGGTGGAACTACACGGCACCTGAAGTAGTTGAAGTGGTGGATGAGATCAGGTCTGCTCTGAGCGAGGAGGACAATGTATATGAAATAGTCATGGCCATACGCGAATGGCTGATCAAGAACATGAAATATACTCTTCATAGGGAGAGAAGAGGAGCTGTTGAGGCAATACTTAGTAGAGAAGGAGATTGTTCAGAATATGCAGACATCTTCATTGCCTTATGTAGAGCTATGAGGTTGCCTGCAAGAAGAGCCTGGGGATGGCTGGTTAACATAAGAGGTGAGTATGCTACATGGCTAGGTCATACGTGGCCTGAGGTGTGGGTACCTTCCATCAGGTCATGGGTTCCTATTGAGGTAACTATGATAGGTGAAGAGAAAGCGCCTAATCTAGGTGAAGTGGACACAAGATATCTTGCCTTTCTAATAGAAGATGGCACTGAAGATATCACCTTGATGAGGATAATGCCAAGGGATGAATCAGCTCTTCCTGGCTCTGGGGAATGGAAGATGATAGATAAGGATGTATGGCTCACATCTAGTATTATGATTCGTCCTATGAAGAAGAACCTTGGTGATCGCATTCTTGCGGCAAGGCTTAAACTGTTGATCGCTATAGCTATCGCTGTGCTAATAGCTGCAGCTCTTGTGATGAGTAGTATAAAGCAGAAGAGGGCTATCAAAGCTATTCTACTCCTCATAATGCTATTAGCACTAGTTAGCTGGACAAGTGCTGTAGAAGCGAATGACGTTGAGGTAAGAGGTAAAGTAGTGGACATCTATGGCAATCCCATAGAGAACGCGACTATAGTCGTGCTTTTTGGCGAAGAGCGCTTGGAGGTAAGCACTAATGAAGCTGGCGAGTTCAATATCAATCTAAGCTCTCCATCCCTCCTCTACATATATCACGTGAATGAAGAGGGTATTCATGACTATGTCCCCGTCACGATATACGTTGACCGCTCCTCAAATATCACAGTAACTCTACATCCAGGGGCTCTTCTTCGATTAGAGGGCCAGCCCTTTAGTATTGAACTTGCTTCTCTCGCTAGGGTGAGCGGCATAGTCGTTCTCGCAGAGAGGCCCATGCCTCTCCACTCCATAACTAGTTATGGCACTTACACCTCCTCAAATGTTTTTGGACTAGAGCCCAATGAAGCTGTAGTCCCAGCTAACATACCCTTCAGGCTTAAGATACAGCTCGTCACTACTCCTGCCATAATGCCAATGCTCAAGAACGTCACTATGGAGACTACACTTGAGGAGATGGAAGAACTTCTTACTAAGATGGGGAGAAGGCTTACATTTCGAAGCACTAGGACCATAGAGATACCTGCTAATGGGTCCTACGTAGTGAGGCAAGGAGCCCTCATAGTACTTGATGTCAGTAAGATAGTACTTGAGCTTGACATAAACGGATATGCAGACATACTCGATAGACTAGACGGCACGATCTCAGACCTCGAGCGACTAGGCCTTTATATGTATGGAGACAGACTCCTGCTGGAGAAGGCGAAAGAAAGGCTTGAGGAAGCTAAGGTTCTGGTTGAAAAGGATCTCTTAGCTGAGGCCTACGTCAAGCTGAGGGAAGTCTATCTCTCAGTTCTAAGAGTATACTCTCATGTGAAGGACCTTCTACTTGAGGAGAATCGTGCTCTATTCGGCATAACGCTCTTTATATCCTTAACTTCATTCATGGTAGCCGCTCTTCTGTTTGAAGATAGGCGAAGAAGAGCTTTTGTATCAGCCTTAATAGCCGCTACCATAGTAATTGCGCTATATGTACTTCAGCCTCTCATGCGCCTAATGAAGACTGAGACCCTCATCATGATAATATCCTCCTCCATATCCTTCCCACCCTTCCTCTCTCTAATTCTCCATATAGAGCCTACAAGCAGAGTTGGGATGGCTTTAGCTCTGGCAAAGAGGAACATTAGGAGGTGGAAGCTGAGGTCTATGCTCATATTGATATCTACCACTCTAATAGTAGCATCCCTAGTATCGCTTACTTCAGCCTCAGTGACATACACTACCATAACCACCAGGATAAACCTAGAGATCCCCAAGGGCTCATTACTTCTAAAGGGCATATCTTCAATTGAGGCTTTAAAGGAGTATGCAAGAAGACTTGCAGGTCTTCATGCAGCAGAAGTCTTTCCTGTTTCAAGGCTGGACATGAGCTTAATGGAGTTCATCAAGACGAACTTCAGGGTAAGAGAAGTTCTACCTATGGTGATAACCCTTCCTACTATGCGTCCTCTCACATGGCTGGAGAGTGCAAAAGGTAGCCTGCCTGTATTCGGCATTATAGGGCTTGATTTTCAAGAGGACCCCATTGCGAAGGTACTTGAGGAAGGGGTCATCGAAGGCAATTTAAGAGATCTTGAGAACAGCAGGACTATAGCTGTCTCAAGCATAATGGCTGATGTTTTGGACCTAGAAGTAGGCTCAGTAGTCGAGATATTCAACATGAAGTACAGAGTAGTGGCTATTATAGACGACAATGCAGTAGTCAGGACAAAAGATCTTGATGGAATGCCTATACTTCCCTGCAAGCTAATGGTGAGCAGAGTAGGACAAGTTCTAGCCTTTGTAGTAACATGGGCTAATCCATACGAAGTCATACTTATAAACTGGAGGGATGCCCTTAAGTTTCCCTTCACTATAATCTCAAGGCTCTATATCACTACCGACCAGGGCAGAGATCTTAAGAGGTTAGCTCTTGTAATGACAGAAGCCTATAACCTGGTATCAGTCTACGCTACAGAGGAGGGAGTATTTGTCTCCTATCTAGGTCCTCTCATTCAAATGCATGGACTAGGCTTCATAATAATGCCTCTAGTCCTAGCCTTCATGGTTATAGCCACAAGCTCCCTGGGCATAGCTTTTGAGAGGAGAGGTGAAGCGAAGGTCATGTCACTGCTAGGACTCAGCCCCTCATCCTTAATCATGGTATATGCTACTGAGTACTTGATACTAGGCATGTTAGGGGGCATTACAGGGTATTTCCTAGCGCTTCTGTGGTATAGAGCATTTCGGAACATGGGCATAATGATAGGAGTTGTTGAGAAGGCGTCCAGCACGTGGGCACTAATAAGTATGGGCATGAGCTCAGCCATAACGTTGACATCCTCAATTCTCCCATTAATAGTAGCCGTGAGGAAGATTACTGCTTCAAAGATGCTTTCATGGAGGCCGTTCATATTAGATTCCATGAAAGGCATTATGGCGGTTGAGCTTCCTGTTGCTATAAGAAAAGAGGTCAAAGATTCGTTCATGAAGTACATGAAGGAGAATCTGAGGCGATGTATAGAGTCACGCTCATCATTCAAAGTTGAGGAGATCAAAACTACTCAGAGTGGGGACTTAAGGCTTAGAATGTACTCAATTGAAGAAGGAGCCACTGTTGAATGCATTCTTGACATCAAGTGCATCGAGGAGGATGGAGGCTATAGAGCCCTTGTCATAGTCACTCCTATAACACCAAGAATAAGGTCAAGGTTCAAAGTCATAAGACAAATCTCTATGTTAGGCATGAGGTTAAGGTTGAGAAGTGCTCTTTCAGCCATACGGTTGCTCTCCATCAAGGGAGTTCTCCACTCTTCACCTTCTCAACAAGGAACTCAATGATATATTTAGCAGGATTGACTCCAGCTACATGCTTTAATTCTCTCCACTCAGGAGAGGCGTTGACCTCGAGCACATAGGTTCCTTCTTTGCCCTCAACTATATCCACGCCAGCATACCATAAGTTCATCACCTGAGCAGCTCTTATGGCAAGCTCCTCAAGCTCCTCAGATAGCCTGATCGCCTCTCCCTTTCCTCCCTGAGCTATATTTGTCTTCCAGCTTTGGGTAGCTCTTCTCCTCATGGCAGCTATTACTTGAGAGCCTACTACAAATGCTCTTATATCGCAACCTCTACTCTCAACATACTCCTGAAGTAGAAGTGGCTGGCCATAAGTTAGAGAACTCTTCATGATGTTGAAGACCGTGTCAGCATCCTGGGCCAGTACTACTCCATAGCCTCTTGAGCCTATGATCGGCTTCATAACTAGAGGGCACATTCGTTTTGCCTCATCATATGCCACCCTTAACGACTCAGTAGACAAAGTCTCTGGCACTGGTATGCCTGCTGATTTGAGCTTTATGAGAGTTAATAGTTTGTTCCTCGCCTCCACTAATGAGCTCACTGGGTTCATTAGCACTACGCCTCTGAGCTCTAGTAGTCTCAGGATGGCTACTCTCCTCATGAACTGTGAAAGGCTTATCATATGCCCAAATGACCTCACCACACCTCCATCATAGCAGTCTACTCTGTCGTGGGTAGAATAGTCTATAACCTCCATTCCTGTTCTGCTCAGTCTAGCAATAAGTCTTCTTGTCCTGACATACTTAACCTCATGCCCCAGCTCAAGAGCCGTCTTGATGAGATCGTTACATGAGGAATCAGGTCTTGGGTTCTCATGTATTATTAATAGCCTCAAATCCACTCTCCTCAAGGTCTTTTAACCGCAGTATTAAATATAGTCTTTATAATATCAGTAATTTGTGGAAATAAGGATAAAAGTCACAGAGTAGCTGAAACTACTGTAGTATGCGGTGTCTTTATGGTGGGAGAAGCTAAGTCTAAAGAGGAAGAGACGAGACTTATACTAAGGGAATTAATAGACGGTGATGCCATTATAGGTGCGGCGGTCCTGGACGCGAGAGGCACTCCGCTAACATGGGTCTTGCCTCCTACCCTAGACCTGAAGGCAGTCAAGACCTCAAGTGCATTGATAGAGATACTGCTTAGGGTCAAAGATATGGAAGACTCCAGACTTGGTCGCTTTATATACTGCGTTGTTCGCTTCAGGAATGTGAAGACAACTGCTATGGACATAGACGGAAAGGGCTACCTGCTGCTCTTCGTAAGCCCTATATGGCATGTTGAACTACTATTACCCAAGGTGAGGCAAGCACTTAATAAGCTGAGAGCTCTCCTCCTTTAACAATGCTACTGAGATGTCTAAGGAGTGCGCTACATAGGCTATTAACAGCCGCACCCCTCTCATACAAAATTGTACTCTACAGTATATCGAGATCTGCTCCTCCTAGCGAAGAAGTGTTCAAGAAACTCAGTGAAATAGTGAGGAATGATGGTCTTAGTGTACTCGCCGAGATACTGCATCTAACAGCCTATGATAGAGGTTTGCTCAGGAAGGTAGTTATGAGGAGCCTGAACAGCATATTGGTCAAGCTTGAGGGCTACCAGCTTGATAATGGCCTCTGGTATGAGAACGTGAGCTATAAGTTCGCTACAGACAAGGGTGTAGCTCTCAGACTTACTCTCAGCATCCTTGAAGGTCTCTTGAGCTTAGGGGTAAGGAATAAATCTGTGATGAGGGCTATAGAGGCTCTTCTAAGACTTCAGAAGCCGGAAGGCTACTGGTCAGGGCTTCTGAGAAGGCACTATATAGACTATGAAGTCACAGCACGTGCCATAGCTCTACTCCACGACCTCATGGAAGACTACAGGCTTAGGCTGGGCATCGAAGCTCTAAGGAAGTGGATATTTTCATCTCTCTCAAGCGGTCGTTGTGACCAGCCATGGGCACTACCCTACGTCATATTATGTCTGGTTAGACTAGGCCATGAAGAGGAGCTTAAAGCTCGAATTATTGACCTGATTGAACTCGTCAGCCGTTATCAGCTTGCAACTGGAGATTGGTGTAGAGGCTACAGATCGTTCATGAGCACATTCATTCTCATGCTCGCCCTAACAGACCTACTGAACGCTCACGAGGAGGTGGTGAGATATATAGAGACCCTCGTCGAAAGAAAGAGGAAGCTTCTGAGGACGATCTATGACAGAAACCTCTTGGAGCTTCTAAGGCATGATATAATTAGAGAGATAGAGGATGCTGAACGTTTACTACCCCTCAATGGTGTAAAGAATCCCAAGCTATTGGCTGCCTTCAGCTGGGCCTACAAAAACTCCATTCCTCGCAAGCTCATGCCTAAGAGAGAAACCATTGAGCTCTACAAAGGCTATCTTCAGAAATACTCTTTTTCCAGCATACAAGAGCATGCTAGAACGCTTGCTGAATACGTGGTGGAGGAGGTAGCTAAGCATACTGATAGATACGAAAATCTAGCTCTCACCATGAGGCTCTATAGGCTTAACTCATGGAATGAAAATCCCCTCGCCCTGCTCAGAGCAGCTCTTTTATCCTTCCCAGGTGTCACTTCTCTATGCAGTGACCTATATGTGCTAGCGCTTTACTTGATGGGACTTAAGGGCTTAGAGTCGTGCTCCAGCCAAATTCAGCCTCCAGCTGATTCAAAGCTTCTAATTATTCTCAGAAGACTAGGCATGATATCGACACCAATAGTAGTGGCTATGAGAAATTATTCCATCATACGGAAGGAGGTCATGGAGTTAAGCAAAGAGCTGTTTCCTAGAGCGCCTTTCCTACTCTACTCATTAGCCTCCATAGCGAAGAAGTGGTGTTTGAGGAGGACTAGATGTGTAAGAGTGACTAGAGAAGGTTTGCTTAAATGTCCTCTATTCAATATATGCACTAAGAGGAGATATCAGTGAGAAAGCTTGACCCCTTAAGGCTCAATATAGAGGATCACGAAGAAGAAGTAATTGAGAGATACAGCACTATGCTTCAAAAAGTAGGTCTCTCTACTTCACGACCCATTAGAAGTCTTCTCTTGGGGCTTCTCATAATAAGCCTTCTCGACTCCAATAGATGGTCATGGAGAATAGGCGGAGAGGATGCCGTTCTGGAGGAGTACTGGCTCTTTGTAAGTCATGTGGGAGACATAGATCAAGAGCTTGAGCTCTTCTCAAATCCTGATTATGTCGAAACAGCTATTGAAGACACAAACTGTTTGGTGAGATTAAGTGATGATGCGCGCTCCTCCTTCGTAAGCACTATTATATGTTATGCCGAGTTCGTGGAGAACCTTAAGGTCAATAAAGTTGAGGACTATGCTCTCTCTATAACTAGCTTTGTATTGGAGGACCTCCTATGCAGGCTGAGCCCTCATGACTTCAAGAGGAAAGCTCACATGTTAGGAAGGCTTCTAGCCGCTTCAAGGAGAGGTGATAGTCCCTTGGAGATGCTTAGGTTAGCTCTCATGTGCTTTCCAGCTATAACTCATCGTTCAGCGAATCTATATCTGTATTACTTGATAAGAGTTCTTGGAGTTTGGAGAAGTCCATCAGTAGTGAGAGAGCTTCACTGTCCACTTGATCCAAGCCTTTTAAGAGTACTTAGGAGGATAGGCATGCTGAGGGTGAGGACAAACAGAACCACTTATCAGGGCTACTTGTATAGAAGAGTTCAGGACATAGCTAGAACATTGTTTCCAGAGGATCCAACCAAGCTTTTTATCTTAAGATATGTTGGAGATAGCTTGTGTAGGTCAAGAAGACCTAGCTGTGAGGATTGCTGGCTATTTGGAGTCTGTGAATATTATCTTAAGGAACTCTAGAGCTCGCTTTCGCCTATGATCTCCTTCCTGTAGAGGTATATACCATCAAGTATTCCAGGGCCGCCACCACGTCCATGAGGGCACTTTCTCATTTTGCCAGTAAGATGAGTCGCTAGATGTATGTTGGCTGCAGTTTGACCTACAGCCTCTACGTCTATGCCTTCAACTATCACGTCATCTCCTTTCACGTATACTTTTGTATCCTTCCCAACTATCTTAGCAATTCTGGGAGCTTTTTCGCCTAGGAAGTTCTCTATGATGACTTTATCACCTTCCACCTTGATGCTCATGGGAAAGTGGGCATACACTATCTTCATGTAATATCTAAATCCCTTTGTAACTCCTAGTATCATGTTCTTGATTTTCGAGGCTATGGTTCTGAGGCAGGCATACTCCTTCTTCCTTGCGAATAGAACCTCGATCACCACTTTGTTATTCTCAAGCCTGATGTTTACAGGAGCATGGCTGAAATCCTTGACTAACTCCCCTTTGGGACCCTTGATTCTCACTACTTTACCTTCAATTTTTACTTCAACTCCACTTGGGATCTCAACCACTTCTCTAGCATATGCCACTCTCATAGAGCTCCCCTAATCTTAGATGCTCTTAGGTATAAATCTACTACTCCTACTTTATTAAATAGGAACAGAGAAGGGGTGCTACATTGGAGCACATACTCTCACTACTCAAGCGCAGAATAATCAAAGTGCTATTCTGCGGCGATAGTGGAGTTGGCAAGACAACGTTGATCGAGAGCTACAAGAACATGCAGTTCATTCCTCAGAGGACGACCATAGGGGTGAACTTTGCTACTTTCACTAATAAAGGATACAAAGTCCTGATAATAGACGCTGCTGGACAGCCTCGATTCTTTCCTATAATCAGAAGAATGTCTATTCTCAAAGGCGTTGACATAGCCTGCCTATGTTTTGATGCCTCAAGGCCTGAGACACTTGAAGTCTTGATGCTATGGAAGGAAGTCATTGACATATGGTGTCCTCAAGCCAAACTGCTACTTGTAGCCTGCAAATGTGACCTAGTGCCTATGGACGAGCTCATCAACATGGCTGAACGAGCTGCAGCTAGACTAGGCTGCATCAAGATCTACTACACCAGCGCTAAGGAATTGAAGTTCGATAACCTCTTTGAGGAACTTATCAAGTTTCGATAGAGGTCCTATATCAAGAGCTTCAGGGCAATAGATGTGCCAAAAAGAACGCCCCACATCAACAGTCTCCACCTTAATACTTTCTCGCCATCAAGAGGAGGTAAAGGCAACAGGTTGAAGAGAGCTAGGTCTGCATTGAGAATTGCGACAAGCCTTAGAATTCTACAGCCTAATATAACTCCCAGGCCGAAAATAGTAGCCATCAAGAGGTTCACCAGAGGACCTGCCATCGCTATTCTGCCGGTAGCTTCTCTATCGTAGAATGGGGCATGGATCATGACTGCGCCTACAGCTATTATCCTTATGGGAAGGAAGAGGGTGAGAAGACTGATTATAGCCCATCGTGGTTCGAAGTAGAAAGAGGCCCAATAGCCATGCCTTATGGCAGTTATCTTATGAGCTACCTCATGTGATATAAAGGAGAAAGCTATCAAAACCACAACAACTACCATGGCTATGCTGCCCATGACTATGAGCTCCAACATGCGCTTAAGGCCTGTGAAACCGAACTCTATCACGAGGAATATGGTTGAACCTATGAGAAGCTCAATAGCCTCTCTCTTAGTGAAAATACCTCTTCTGAGCATAATAATTCCTCCCTTGGGAATCCTAGCCCCAATATACATTGGCTAGACTTAGAGCTATATCCATTGGAAGAGCTCTGGGATCTTTCATGACCTTTATGCTGACAATGCCTCTTACCAGCTCAGGCAATAGAGTGTCCTTGATTTGCCAGCCCTTCCCAATGCCAGGACAGCTATCTACAGCATGAGGATTTATCTCAATCAGAAAGAAGTCCTTCATCTCCACACAACGTAACGGATATACTTGACAATTCCATGGAAAGAAGCCATGATCTAGCATTAATCCACAGAGATGTCCCCTATAGAAAATACAGGAGCCATGTTCTCCATTCATCATTCTCAGCCTCCCTTTATCATCAGTATAGTAGAAGTCCTCGTAGCCATAATTCTTTAAAGCCTCTATATCGCTAGGATAGAGCTCTAGTGCTACCCTGCCAAGAGCTCCACTACAACATCTACCACACCTCGAACATCTGAATCTCAATTTTCGATCGAATTGAACCACGAAATCATAGCGCGTTCTACATCACCTTTCCTTAACTCCTCAAGTTACCCTATTTAAGCTTATCGTTAAGCTTCAAGCTCAAACCTTGCCTTATAAGTGCTTCAGCAGCCACCCTGTAGACTAATGTTTTCACTTGCTTCAAATCCTTCTCAACGTCGACTAAAAGCTCTCTCCTGACCAGTTGGTCATAGTCCTTAATCCACTTCACCAAGGTAAGGCACATCTCTCTGAGAATTGGGCACCTCGCACAGGTAGGAGATGCCCTCGCATGATCTCTTATATTCAAGGCTAGTCTCCTAAAATAGTCCAGCCTTCTTCGCACATCTTCCTCAAGAGCTACCTTAAAGCTTATACAGTCCCTGCATAGCATGAGAGTTTCATCGTAGCATCCATCACAAACATCCCTCCTACACCTGAGGCATATATGACGAGCATCTTCCCTATTGCATATGGCACACTTCATGAACTCTCGCCATATAGCTATAAGCTCTAGGAGATTTAAGCTTGTTCATTGTTAGGAGTCAAGCCTTTCCGTCAACGATAGCCTTCTAAGGGAGTCTTCTTCCCTGACAGCAGCTTATGGAGCCTCTACTCAAATTATTTAAGCATTCGTGGACATAGGCTCTTCTGACATGAGGCTACCAGCAGAGATAATATGGTTGAAAGATTATGTAAAGAGCTGGAGATTTAGAGGAGGATATCTAGAGGTTGAGACGACATATGAGAATTTCAATCCATTACTAATAAGAGTCAAACAGGTGCCCTTTAGCATTGATAAGATATGGGAGTTCACAGGTATTGTGACTGTAGTTGATGAAAAAGCCATGGATGAGGCTAAGAAGAGATTGTTCAAGAGGTTGAAATGTATGGACATAGAGCTCGAATGGCGTGGTCTCTTAAGGAAGAAGCCAGTCTTTGTACCTTCTAAAGCCTTATCTGAGCTCGGCCTTTCTCACGATCCTACGCTTGGAGAATACTTAATGGCCGATGGAGAGATAGTGAAGTACATAAACTCCATACAGCCAGCCGACGTTAGAGTACTTCTAGAAGTAATGCATACTGAAGAGCTATGGCCTTTTAGGAACAGAGAGAGCCTCATAAGCTCAATACTTAGCTACATTGAGAACCCAAGGAGAATAGTATGGTATGTTACCGTGGAGGAGTACTTCATAGGAGTTAGAATGGGAAGTACAGCTAAGAAGGTAGTCATGCTTATAGATAGAATAAGTAGGAGACTTAGGGACTTCTTTGATGAGATCACCAAGGCCACACCCAAGTAGACCTAGCTAACAATGTGATCGAGAGCCCAAAACCTAGCATCAGGCTACTTCCCACGAAGAACCCTGCTACGATAGTCCCCCTTATCTCCCTCCATCTTTCCTTGCCGAGCATTCTTCCAAAGGCATATTCTCCTATCAAGGAGCCAAGAAACTGCGTTATGAGCTGAGGCGGCAACAGGAAGAGCCCTGTTATAAAAGCCACGGGAGAGAAGGCAATTCCCACCTTGGAGGCTAAGTATCCAACACCTGCTGCTCCAAGAGATGTTAAGATTCCTGAGTATGGTTTCGGCGCCATGTTCCTCATAGCAGCCATAGCAAACTTCGTCATGGTGGCATGGCCAAAGTTCATGTCACTCTATGTACCATAAATCCCATGAAAAATCCCCCCATACTATTTGTTTCTTTTTAAACTTACCTTCAGTAATTAAACCTCAACCTTTATATATTTTTACCAAGTTACAGTTATCCGACAGGTGAACATATGCGTCCACCTCATCTAATATCACCTGAGATAGTTGAAGCCATGAAGAAGTATCGCAAGTTAGGGCATCTCACAGGAATTTTCCTCCTTAGCTCAGATGGCCTAACCCTTGTGGCTGACTATGAAAATGAACTCGATGAAAGTCTCTTCGCTGCCATGGGGGCCTCCTTAGCGTCGATGGCGTCTACAATAGCTGATGAAGCTAAGCTATCTGAGGTCAGAAGGGTATTTATAGAGGCTAAAAATGGAGGTCTTATCGTTCTCCCTGTTAAGGATGAGTTTCTCCTTGTTGCTACCTTCCCTCCAACCACTAGAATAGGTGTAGCCCTCTATTGTCTTAGAAGGCTAAAGGACATCATCACAGAATCCTTATCCAAGCTCTAGACCCTTCTTGGAGCTCTTGTCCTACGTCTCCTACGCAGGTACAGAGTCACGATGGCAGCGATAGCCACCACTGTTAGCACGACTACCAAAGCCAACCTTTCTGGTGTTATGTAGACTGGAGGAGGAGCCTCAATTTCAACCTCTACAACGCTGCCACCACCCATGTAGAAGACCACTACATCATAGACCCCTGGTTTCAACACATCTTTCAGCGTAGTGGTTCCAGGTGGGTATTCTGCATAAGCTATTTCATAACAATACTTCTCTACTCTTGTCTCTACCCTCTCAGGCATGAGAGATACTGTAGAGATCACCTTTCCCTCTTTTCTTATGCTAAGGCCAATACTTCCTCCAAGCCAAGGCATCACTCGCACCCTCACCTTGTTGTTGACTATGCTCGCCTCCACTTGGACTTTCTTTGGCACTATAGCCAACATTTCTGCCAGGACAATGGTAGTGTAGTGGTCAGCATCCTCTTGCGCAATGATCTGGATAGTACCATTACCGACCACTGGAACTCTTATGGTGCCTTCCCTATTGATCTTGGCACTGACCAGCTGCACATCTTTATACATCACCACTACTAGCGCCTCACCATCAATCATAACCCTTAGGGGGATAGTCATGCCCTTTACGGCCTTGATCTTCAGAGGACTAACCATGAGTTTCCAGAACCTCTTCACTCTAAAGCTGAAAGTCCTTTCGACTGTAGTAACATATTTCCAAGGAGTCTGACCTTCAGCCTTTATGGTTATGTCGACGTCACCATAGTATTCAAGCTCCTTCACATCAAGGGGGACGACTAGTGTTATGCTCGTATTGTAGCCCAAGGATCCTATTGAGTGCTCATAAAGAGGTAGTGGGAACTGCTTGCTCTTGACTTGAAACCTTATGTTATCAAACCTCAGGATCTCTATGGGAATCCCCTCCACCTTATAGGCAACGCACATTACCTTCATTACAAGAGTTACATTGATCTTCCTAGCCATGGGGTCAACCTTTACGAGTACCTTGGGATAGAGAAAGAGGTTGATAGGAGGTGTCCTTACCTCGACAGGGATAACTCCAGTGAGGTCGCCAGCTGTGGTCATGATCGTGACTGTTATCTTGTCATTACCCATAAGCCCCTGTCTAAGCCCTAGTGTAGTGTGCGTTAGATTAAACCATCCCTTGCCTTCAAGATAGCTTACTCCTTCATCACTTACATCATAAGTCCAAGTGACTTCGCCCAGTGAAAGAGCAAAGCCCTTAATCGTGAGGTCTAGCTCTCTCCAATCTCCCTTCTTCTCAATACTCCATGAGATCTCATGAGATACTCCATATACAAGAATCCTTGGCATCCTTACTTTAAACACAATCCAGGCAATGGACTCGTCCTTTACAACTTGAAATATCAATACATGTACATCCTCTCCTAGAGGAGTGCAAGGCTTTTCAGCTGCACAAGGCTGTATAGCTAGGGAGAGTGCTATTATCAGTGCTATGATCATCATCCTCATGTGGTGCATATCGTCTCCCCTATTCATTATCCATTCTCAGGGATTTATCTTAATTCTTTAACATACGCTTCACCTTTATATCCTCTACTTGTACTTCATATCTAGTTATCATCAAGATACATCTTTCTCTGGCGCTTGATGTAATATTGACACAGTATGACATAGTACATTAGAAGGGGATAATATGGAGAAATATTAGTCAGGCAATAATAACCATTCAACATTTAAACTCAGTTCTCAGAGACAATTTTTAAATACCTGTATCATGGTAATTAGTCTTGGAGGACAAGTGGACATGTCCTCTACACCTAGTATGAGAAAACTATTGAAAGACAAGAAAGGTATAAACCCCATAGCTGCAGTAATACTTATCGCGGTCATAGTTGCAGTAGCCGTGGCGGCAGCATACTACATGTGGGGAGTATTCTTCGGTGCTAGGAAACCTGTAGTCGAAGTAGTGGCTTCTAATGCATGGACTGATGAAGCTGATGAATTCTCATTCGTCATAGTGATTGAGAACAAAGGCCCTGTTGATGCAATACTGAAATCAGTCATTGTACGCTATGTGGACACCAACGGTGACATGCAAGAGCTAACCCTTGCCCCCAGCTCTGGACAGGACAGGATACCTGCTGGCACAACATATGCATACCTGCCGGATAAAGCTATAACTACGCCACCTAGGGCAAACACACTCATAAACATCAGGCTGACCTTTGTAGGACTAAATCCAATAGATGTGCCCAATGTGCCTGTTGAGTACAGCGATGATCCAGATACTACGGCTGGGAACTTCGCTAAGGCTCAAACGACAAACGTAGTTTCACTTCCGACTGGTGAAGAAGGAGGAACATAGTCTACCAGAGTAATAAGGTGATATTGGATGAAACTTAACATTTCTCGTGTTTTTCTTCCTCTAGTATATTCCTATCTATCCTCTCGACCTAAGCTCAGGGTTTCTCTTGAAAGTAAGCTTATCCGGGCAGGAATTTTCACCTCTCCTGAGGATTATATTGCAAGGATATTTGCAGCTCTTACAACGACTGTTGTAGCTATAGTAGTACTCCTTGTGGTTACATACTTCTTCATACCTTTCATATTCCCGTACGTGGTGCTTCTAGCCTCCCCCATAATAGCAGCTGTAGTTCTCCTGTACTGGTACTGGCCTAACATAAAGGCCAGGAGTATAGCTGAGGCTATTACTGAGGAGACTCCCTATTTTGCGGTTTTCCTCTCTATAGTCTCTAGGACGAATACCCCTCTGCCCTTGGCCTTGAGGTACATAAAGGATCAAGGCCTTGTTCAAGCTATATCATCCTTTATAGATCTTATATTATCACGTCTACTCTTCTTCGGGAAGTCAATATTTGAGGCCATCCATGAGGTAGCCGATATAGTTCCCTCTCGTGAATATAGCGACCTAATGCGAGGCTATGTAACCAGCATGATGACTGGCAGCGATGTAGCATCCTATGTGGACTCCGCCTTAAGACATATGATTGAGGTCAAGCTCACTAACATAAAGGCTCTCGTTGATACCATAGTCTCAGCTTTAACTGGCCTTCTCACAGGAATATCCCTCATCTTCATGTTCATTGTGGTTCAACAGGTAGCTCAATTCATGAGTGGTGAAATTGGAGCAGTTGGTGCTGAAATATCCCCCATAATGTTCCTACTCATGGCAGTCCTCCCCATACCTCTTCTCTTTCTACTTGGTCGTGCTTTCATAGCTAAGCCGAGGAGATATCCTATCCTAGAGGCGTCTTTGACCATAGCTGTAGTTGCTGCACTCGCTGTAATTCATCAAGTATGGCTTATACAAATACCATTATTCCCATATGTGGCAACCCTACTCCCACTCTTAGTCTTCTCCACTCTATACTACAGGAACTACGCTAGGCGTAAGTCACTTGAAAAAGGCTTTACTGAGTTCTTAAGAGATTTAACAAACATGAGAAGGTCAGGCTTTCCAGTTGAGAAGTGTTTTGTATCTCTATCAGCAAGAAACTATGGGGCCTTTACTTCAGACTTAAGGAGAATTGCTGATCAGATTCAAGCTGGCGTGCCCATAAGGGAAATCATAGCGGACCTTTCAAAGAGAACTCCGTCTACGTTTGTGCATAGGCTCTCACATCTTCTGCTAGCCACCATAGAGCTAGGAGGTGCATCAGTAGAGTCTCTAGACACCTTAAGCAATTTCGCTATTAGAATGAGGGAGGTTGAGGATGAGATTAGGGCAAAGTCCAGAGAGCCTGTAGTGATAGCGTTTATAACAGTAGCCGTAATGGCCTTCCTTCTCTCTTTCATGCCTGCCATATCACAACTAATGATGAAGACTGCAACAATGGGAGCTACTCCTGGAATGGAGACCACTGCTACGGCTCCTGCTGCAAGTCCAGAATACCTTGATTGGGTAATGGTCGCATCAAGCGTACTATTGTTCATCCTGGCAGGTGCTATGTACTTTGGAGACATAGCTGCATCCTCTATTATAGCTTCAGCAGGCGTGATAACGCTAATGATGCTGAAGCTTCTGCTCCCATATGTCTTAGAGTTCTTCATGGGGATGTGACATGACAGTGAGAGTGTTCTCATCAATAGCTGAGCTGAAGAGCTTCCTTGAAAATGCTGAAAAGCAGCATGAGGAAGCCCTGAAGAAGCTAGAGGAGATAGAGCAGGAAGTTAGGCAGTTAGTAGAGCAAGAAGTCTATGAGAGAATACCTGAGGAAAGAAGAGTACTTGACCTGGTATATGCCAAGATAGAGATAGTTTATTCAATGCCCGCCTCAAAGCTACTTGAGCTGATACTAAGCCTAAAAAGAGGTGTAGAGCGCTCACTAGACGGTATAAGGAGAAGTAAAAGAGTGGTCGAAGGGCTTGAGGCTAAATATGGTAGGGTTATAGGCGTTATTCTTACAAGATTTGATGAAGAGTGGAATCTTCAGGAGATAAGGATCGTGCCTACCATATGACATGAGTTCATGATGTAATCTTGAGAATTATCTTTTTAGCACCGCTTAGAGCATTTATTCAAGGATATAACTGGTAGTGAGACAATGTATGCTGAGGCCATAGCGATGCTAACCTCCCTGCTAAAGCTGGCCTCCTCAAACATAAGGCTCATAGCCATAACAATAGCTGTCATATCAGCCCTCATGGGAATCCTTGGGAAGCCTAGAGGAGTTATTGCCTGTGTTGTAAGCTACTTAGCCTTAGATACCATACTGCAATTCCTCATGTACCTAGAATACTTGCCTAGAACACATGACCTCCTTGACATGACAGTTCACCTTGACCTGATACTCATAGTTGGAGTAGTCTCCTTGGCCATGCCATCGATAGTAAAGGTACTTAGTAAGGCAAGAGCTCCTAAGCTTCCACCTGAGGTTAAGATAACCAATGTCCCCGAGGAGACTATTGGGCCATCAGAAAAGGGAAGTCTGCTGGTAAGCGTTCTAAACCTAAAGGACTTCAGGTCGTGGATAAGAGAGCGGCTCTCTTCAATAAGGCGGGAGAGTGCAATACTGTCTTTAAGGCTTAGACAGGCTGAATTTTCATCGCTTGAAACCTCAAGGATCATAGGGGAGGGAAAGATCGGTGGTACTCGCATCCTCATAAAGTCAGGCTTCTCTGATGAAGAAGTGAGGATGCTTAAGGAGGCTAAAGATGAGAACGAGAGGGCCGTTGTATGCTATAAGTCAGTACTCGATGAGCTAGACTCATTTCCTAGGGAAGAAGGCTCCGCAGTAATGGTTATAACTGGGAGGAGTATTACAAGGATTGTGGTGCTAAGTTGGGAGTTACTGAAACGAAAGGTGCAAGAGGCTACATCAGGACCACCATCTCAGGAGTAGGTTTGCTCCCTTTTACTGATGAGTATAAAATTGTAAGGAGATATGATCTAGTTCCTCCATATTCAGCAGCAGTTATAGCTGAACACCAGGAGACAGGCGAGATAATATATTTCGTTTCCGAGCCCATACTCACAGATGAGGAGCTCAAAGTTTACCAGGAGCTCATGAGATATCTAATGGTAGAAGTTCCTAAGATAAAGGAGGAAAGCTTTCAAGGAATGGTCAGGGAGATGTATAGGCATGTCTCTGAAATCGTGAGAAAGTACAAATTTGCCTATCTCGATATACCTGATGAATCCTGGGTTAAGATACTATATTACCTCACCAGAGACCTTATAGGCTATGGACCTATAGATCCTCTTATGCATGACCCCATGGTTGAGGATATATCCTGTGATGGTGTTAATAGACCTGTCTATGTATGGCATAGAGAGTATGAGAGCATACCAACCAACATAGTGTTCCTTGATGAGGCGTCCCTCGATGAGTTCGTGGCTAGGCTAGTTCATAGGTCAGGAGCTACAGTATCAATAGCCAGACCCATAGTTGATGCACAGATGCCTGATGGTAGTAGGCTGTGTGTCACTTTTAAGCGTGAGGTATCCCTTGAGGGCTCTACCTTCACAATAAGGAAATTCAGAAAGATACCATTCACCTTCGCCGATATGATAAGACTAGGAACCATAAGTCCTGAAATAGCTGCTTACTTCTGGATAATGCTTGAGAGAAAAAGAAGCTTCCTAGTACTAGGAGCTACAGGAAGTGGCAAGACAAGCTTTCTCAATGCTGTGGCAACCTTTATACCACCCAACATGAAGATAGTCACTGTCGAAGAAACTCCAGAAATAAACCTTCCTCACAAGAACTGGGTAAGGTTAATCGCTAGACCTGCCTTTGCAGGAGGAGGCTCTGAAGTAACTCTATTCGATCTAGTTAAGGCTAGCTTAAGAATGAGGCCCGACTATCTAATTGTAGGCGAGATAAGAGGTGAAGAAGCCTATGTTCTCTTCCAAGCAACTTCAACAGGACATGGTGGCATCTCCACTATGCACGCTGAGGACTTTGAGTCAGCAGTTAACAGGCTTGAATCACCTCCTATGAACATACCAAGTGTTTATATACCATCAATGAACATTTTCGCTATGATAAGTAGGGTCAGAGTAGGGGGTAGAGTAGTGAGAAGAATAACCGAAGTCGCTGAGGTAAGGAGCGATAGAGAGTTTGTGACCATATTCAAGTGGAATCCCAAAGAGGATGGCTTCATTGCCATGTTGAACCGCTCATTCCTAATACCCAAACTCGCTGACCTTTATGGAGAGGACGTAGAGGAGATACTATCCGAGATCGAAACAAGAGCTGTCATAGCTAGATGGCTAGCTCACAAGGGAGCTTCACTAGATGAAGTGTGTAGAACTGTTGAGATGTACTATAGGCGTAAAGAGAAAGTACTTGAGAAGGTGAGAGGCCTTGCCGGGCGTGATACCTTCCCTTAAGCTAAAGCTCTTAGATAGCATCAGGAAGGATCTACTAAAGGAACTTGAGGTACTCTCCTCTCTAGTGGACATGGTGAAGGAGGTTGATAAGAAAGAGGAGTCTTTAGAAGGCGTTAAGATAGTTATAGGAGGAGATAGAGATGAAATAAAGCTATTGATAGATGAACGTATGAATGAAGTGATGAGACTTGCTGCTGCAATCAAGGAGCTTAATGATCTACTGCTTGAGAAAGGTCCTCCCCTCTTCGCTCTTCGCATAGATCGTAGAAATTTTGAAATAATATTGGGCATATTAATCCATAAACTTCCTGTAATATTGGATCCCATACTGTTCACGCTCAGTACAACATCTCCTCCTTCTGAGAAGGTAGCCATGCTGAACAAGCCCATTCCTCAGAAGGAGAAGACTCCTGAGGATAAGGAAGTAAGGGATAATAATTCTACGAATGAGAAATTTCGTGAAAACTTTCATGAGAGAGCTCAGAACTTGCTGAGTTTAACCTCTCTTATGAGGGAGGTACTCAGAGGTCCTGTACCTAAAGATAGAGCTCGCAAGGTACTTGGTTCTCTTTATGAGGAACTGCTACGCAAGGGTGCTCTTGTGGAGGAAAATGAGCTCGTTAGAGTAGTAAATAGGGTAATATTTCTAAGGTGCTGCTCCAAGACTATGAAGGAGGGAGGGACACATTCTAAGAGCAAGAAGGCTGAGAATGAATAGGATAGCAGCTGTATCCATAGAATACCTGATACTATCTACAGTCCTCATCACCATAGGCTTCTACGTAGCCTATGAAGCGTACACAAGGCTAAGCTATGTGTACAGGAGAGCGACTCTTGAGGAGTACATGACGAAGATGGCGGCTAATACTGCCCTTATAAGACTCCCTATTAGGCATGAAGCATCACCAGGCGTTTGGCTCTACTGGAAAATAGCTAGGACTGAGAGAGGTTACTTCTACGTAGCCGCTTATCTGCTGGATAAAACTACCTTCGAGCTCACGCCTCTTCAAGTGGAGTTCATGGTTCCTGATGAAGGATGGAAAAGCCCTCCAATAGCTAGCCCTTCCATAAGAGTAGATGAGATGACTCTAAGTGACGCCACAGTTCACATACCTGAACTCATGACAGTTAGATTGCCCTCCTTTAGGCTATATATTGTGTACTCAAGCGAAGGAACCTTCATCATGAGAGCCCTTATTCCTGAGGGTGCTGAGGGTGAGGTACATATCATGCTCATCCTATTAGTAGAAGGTGGTGAGGTGAGGATATATGAGGAGGATATACTTACGTCATGGTAGGTCAAAGGGACAGGCTGTATTGACATACGTAGCCGTAGCTGCTCTCATAGCTGTTATCACCCTTGGATATTATCTGCTAATGAGACAAACTAGGACCCTCATCACTCTTAAGAATGTAGAGGACTATGAGAAGCTCGCTGTGAGACCAGTTGATGTGGGCAAACTTCTAGTCGAGAACATAGGCTCATCTCCGGCTACTATACTAAGGATATGGATTAGGAATATCTCTGATGGCAGCGTGTCATGGTATACCCTTTCTGAAATGGCTCAGGATAAGATAGTAATATCGTGTAAGCTCAATGGCGAGGACCTCTACCCTGCATCGGATACTATCTCTCTTGGGATAGGTGATTATCTGGAGCTTGAATTCAATACAAGCAGGCTCAAACTCAATATGACTCGGATTGCTATTGAGACTATCCTAGACTTCTATGGATGGGAGTACATAATTCCTGAAGGATACTGGAATGTGACTCAGATGCCTCCTGGACTAAGCGGAAGCATAATATCCTTGAACATGAGTGATAATGCCCTTAACATGTTTGAGATCGAGCAAGGCTGTATAAAGGCTGTGCGTGGGATACTGGACCATATAGGTCTACTGAGAAATAACACCTTCCTCTATAGAAAGAATGTGGACTTCAAGGTCGAAGGCTCCTTTGAGTTCGGCTTTCTAGGAATAGGCTATGATAAAACCTATGGTGGCATGGTAATAGTGTTCACTGTACGAGACTATACAGGCGGTGTTGGTCCCAGTATAGAATACGAGGATGGTGGTAAAGCTTATCTTGATATAGGCTACAGAGTGGTTATTCGCGGATTTAAGGCTCGCTCTGAGGTATATGGGCCTGGCAATGGAATCTTCATAAACAACATCAACGTTACCAATAAAATCGGATTGTACTTCTTCTCCTACTTTGAAGGAGAGGACTCCAAGATTAACTTGATCCAAGGACATGCTGCACGTATAGAGGTGTTTGAGCCTGATCAAGGCCTAAGTGAAGCACCCTACTCCAACTACATGGTATTTGGTGACTTCGATGGAAATGGTCTTGCTGAAATGATATTCTGCGACATCTCGCTCAGCGATACCTCGCACCTTTCAGGCTCTGTTCTAGGCAATGACAGAATATCCTCGTACGTATCTGATGACTACTCTGAAGGGCCCTATATAATGATCCTCAAAGACTATGGAGGAAGAAGTGTGATAAGTGGTGCTAACTACATAAGGATCTCCTTGAGAATAAAGTTCTTTGATAATGCCCTTGATGACACAGAACTCAATGAGATCTCACCAAGTGAGCCCGTACTCTGGATATCTGTATACGAAGTAGGTGAGAATGGAAATCTAACAGAAGTCTATCGACATGAGTTGACCTATCAAGAGCTTACACTTCTTGAGAACACTGATCCTCCTCTCTGCACATCAAAGGTTGTAGAGGCTATATTCCCAATATCTTCCAACAAGAAGTATGTCGTAGGAATAGCATTTCAAGACCCATATAACGATGTCAGTGCATTTGAATTCCAGAATGATGCTGATATACTAGTCGGCATAGAGTTCATCAACATTGAGCTCTACACATAGAACTCTACTTCTTGTACCTCTTTAATCTCAAGTTCTTACTCCTACACCTTCTACACTTCTCTGCTGAAGGTGGATTTCGAGCTCCGCACTTCCTACATATCTTTACGTTGAATACATGTTCCAGGACTATTCTTAGCTTCTCTGGATCCGTTATGGGCATAGTCTCCCCACATGAAGTATTGAAGAGTGCTTAAATAGCTTACTCTCATATCAGAGCGAAACATTTAGTATTTATTAGAAGGAGTGTATTCTACGGAGCTGAGATTATGTCCATTAGTAGTAAAGCGCTTAGCATAGTCTTCCTGCTTATAGTTCTGGTCACCATCATGGCCATTCCCAGCTCTGCAAAAGCCTACACCGTGGTCATAGTTACCGAAGATGCTGAAGGAAATGCCCTAGCTAATGTCAAGGTCAAAATCTTTAAAGATGATACTCTAGTAAGGGAAGTTACTACAGATTCCAATGGGAAAGTAAGCATAAGCTTAACTGAGGGAACGTATAAGGTGAAAGCCTACTTCAAGGGTGTCCTTATATATGAGGGGACAAAGCCAGTACTAGCAGTTAACGAAACTCAACAGTGGACCTTACCGTGTTTAGTATATCGTACCAGCGTAGTCGTACGTACTCCTGATGGTGAAGCCCTTAGCGCTCGTGTCTCCATAACTGAACTTGGCATTAGTGATACTTGTGGTAAGGAAGGAAAGCTTACATTGAAGATTCCTTTGAACTATGATACTAGCTCGATCACGCTAACCTTTTCAGTATTCTGGCAAGATGTAAAGGTATTCTCAAGAAAGTACACTCTTACAACCACTAATGCTTCTACAACTATTCAAATAACAGCAAAAGTCTACGATGTAACTATCAAGATACTCGATGCCACTGGAAATGCCTTGCCGGGAGGCAAGTGGAGGATAAACAAAGTGGAGTTATCTGCCTGTGAGGTCAAAGTTAAACATCCAAATGGAACTTTCATCGAGACAGAACCTGACTCCAAAGGAGTTATAAGGCTTGAGAATATGCCCAAGGGTACCTACGAGGTCAGAGTACTGTGGTGGGGCGTCCTTGTCAAAAGCGTTGATGTGGAGATTCTTGAGGAGGAACAACTAATCGAAGTAAAGTCCGATGTCTATCCAGTAAAACTGTATATAACTGATGGAGCAGGCGAACCTTTAGCAAACACTAATTTCACCGTCGTATTTCCTAAGCTAGGCATAACCTTCAACGTAACTACTGACGAAAATGGCTACATAGAGCTCTTCGGTATGATAGAGGGCGAGTACTTGGTTGAGCTTACATGGAGAGGAGAGGTACTGCGCGAATCCATAAGGATAGAGAGCCCTGGACTTGTAGGGGTTAAGTTCCCTATATATGATCTATCCATGAGGCTTATAAGCAAGGGAGCAGGACATAGACCTCTTTCAAGGGCCATCATACTTCTTTATAGGAGGATAGCTGGAAGGGAGGTTATAGTCTATAAAGGTCATAGCGATATGCATGGGTTTGTCTTGGTACCTAAGCTTCCTGAAGCTATGTACCGAGCTGTAGTATTATGGCATAATGTCACTGTGGCTGATATTCCAATAGCTCTCGATACTCCACTAGACCTCAGTGTACCATGTGATGTATATAGCATGAAGCTCAGACTAGTTGACCTCAAACATAGAGCTCTTATAAGAGCTCCTATCAGGGTAAAGCTCGCTAATGGCACTTCAATTACGCTAAGAAGTGATGCTGGAGGTATTGTATTTCTCAGCACTATACCTAAGGGAGAGTATGAGCTTGAAGTGTTATGGAGGAACTTCACCGTAGGCAAGAGAGTGTTAACACTTCCTGGCCCAGCTGGTGACCTTGAAGAAGAGATAGTCTGTAACGTATATGACCTGAGGATATTCGTCAAGGGAGCCATAGGTCAGCCCTTAAGTGAAGCCAGAGTTACACTCTATAGAGCAGGCACGATCTACAGTGAAGGACTGACCGATAATGGCATCATTGAGTTCTCTCAAATACCTGGAGGTGAGTATCTGGTCACCATAGACTACAAGGGTGTCAGCCTACGCACAACCATGGAGCTGACAGGCACAGAGCCTGACGTCAAGTGGGAAGCTCAACTTGATGTACTATTCGAGATAATGGGTATTCCACTGGGCTTGATGACGGGGATAGTTCTAATAGTAGCGATAACAGTTGCTTCAGTGGCCTCATACATAGTCATGATGAGGGTTAGAGCTAGGAGAGTAAAGCTATTCGAGGTATCTGAAGTGCATAGAGAGGTAAGGAAAAGGAAGAAGAGAAAGTGGAGGTTTCCTAAGTTGAAGAGGAGGTGACCACCTTTGGAGTTTAAGGAATTTGGTTGGCGCTTCACAGAGATGTTAGTTCCTAAGGAATGGGAGCTAGCAGCTGATGGAGCTGGGGCTAAGTATGCGTACTTCAGGCTTGATGATAGCTTCAGGCCTAGGCTTGAAGTTAGATGGGATAGAGTTGAGCCAAAGAAGGCTCCATCACCGAGAAGAAATGTAGAGAAGTTCCTATCTGACATAGAGAAGCACTTCTCTAAGAGATTGAAGAGGCAATATAAGCTGAAGAGGCTGGGTTTGAGGGAGGTAAAAATAGCTAATCATGAAGCTTGCATGTTCCATGTAAGGGATGAGAGCGGAAACGAGGTAGTAGGCGTTTCATGGTATTGCCCTGACACTAGGAGAATGTTCATAGTACAGGGCTTTACCTTGGGCAAAGAATACAGCGCCTTTAAGAAGACCTTTGATAAAGTTCTCTCCAGCTTTGTATGCCACAAGAAGGAGCCTTGGCTCTGGAACGTTTATGGACTCAGATTTAAAACTCCAGAAGGCTATCGACTTGAAGGTCGAAATTTAAGATCTCCCTATGCAAGATTAACCTTCAGCAGAAATGATTTTTGGTTCATAGTAGCCTATCATGGAATGGCTAACATTCTATTTGAGGAGGAGTATACAAGCCTTTTAGACTGGTTTAGAAGGATGTACGTCAAGGATGCATTTAAACCCCTGGGGAGAACTGCCATTAGAACAAGCTACGACATAGCCGTTAAAGGTCATCATGGGCTTAAGATAGTGTCTGCTACAAGGTTATCACTGTTCAAAAAGCTCATAGTAGATACCTACCTATGGCTTTGTGATAGGGTGAATAGGATAATAGTGGTTAGCTTTGCGTATCCCGAGAAGATGTATAGTGCAGTAAAGGATGAAATGAATAGTTTACTCGACAGCGTACTATGCCATTAGCACTCCTACAAGTGTGTCATGAAAACTCTTAAATCAATCTACTGTTATTTAAGGGGACAGAAGCTGTAGGGAGGCTGGAATTTGAAGGTCTATACTGAAAGTTTCACCTTCAAGACTAGAGGCCCTATAGATATCATAGACATAACTGACAAGGTAGAAGATATAGTCAGAAGGTCTGGGATAAGGAATGGAGTAGCCCACATATTTGCACCTCACGCCACAGGCATAGTAGTGTTAACCGAACACGAAGAGGGCCTTCTTGATGATCTCAGGGACCTTCTGGAGAAACTAGTTCCTAGTGAAGGAAGCTATAGACATCCTTCAAATCCTCATTCTCATTTAAGATCGGTGCTGCTTCCACCTGATAAAACAGTTCCAGTCATCAATGGAAGGCTATCGCTCGGTACTTGGCAATCAATAATGTTTGTTGAAACAGACATCTATCCAAGGACGAGAACCATAATTGTTACGGTGATTGGTGAGTAGAAATAGCCTTCACGATAAGCATCATTTAAATACTCCAGAGTAGTCTGCAAAACGATGTCGAGCCAAGAAACCTTCCATGAATCACATGGGAATATCACGTGCTCCTTAAGAAGGCTCATAGATGTCAATGTATGTACTAGAGAGCTCAGGAGAAATCCAAGACTGTTAATCTACGGAAAATGCGTGGCAGAGGAATATCCAGAGATCTTCAAGCAATTTGCCAAGGACAGAGTAGCTCTTGCTGTATGTCTAGAAGCAGAGCATATGAACATGGTAGGCTTTAAGCTAGCTAGTATGGCTGCAAGATTAGACCTTAAAGAGATAGTAGTTCTAACAGTCGATGGCTCTCCCCACTGCGTACAGCTTCACATGATGGTTGAAGAAGTGAATAAATTCTTCAGTAACAGGCTTAATATCAAGCACATAGTCATAGAGGAGGGTAGAATAGTCGAGATTGATAGCAAGTGTGTAAAGGTAGCTAGATATCTTAGTAGGATTCAGAAACTCATCTTAAGACAAAGTACGTGAAGGGCAAAAATCTCTAACAGGACATTGACTACATAGAGGAGATCTAGCTCTGCAAATATTCCTACCAAACTCGAGCAATAGTAAGTGAGCAAGGCCCAGATCGTAGTCTCCTAGCTCAGCCTCTAGACTTTTCCTTATCTGTTCATAGTCTGTTCTTGACCTAGCGTATCCAAGTCTCACTGCAATTCTGCTTATATGAGTGTCAACTGGCAATACCTTTCTCCTAGCGTAGAACACAAGGAGTATATCCGCAGTCTTAAAACCAATGCCTGGCAGTGATAGAAGCTCTCGTCTCGCTTTGTCAAATGCCCACTTCCTCACCCAATCCAGGCTTCCTCCATACCTTCTGAGTATCTCCTTTGAGACATCTATTAATCTCCTAGCCTTTATTCGTTGCATTCCTGATGGTTTGATAACTTCAGCCAAGGTATCCTCATCCATTCTGGCAATGTATTCAGCTTTTAGGGGCACCTTATTCTTCAAATTATCAAAGGCTCTCTTGGCATTTACATCGCTTGAGTTCTGGGATAATATAGTGCCTACGAGGAGCTCAAAGGGATCTGCACTTCTTAACCTCTTTAGCCTATCCTTGACTTCATCTCCTACATGCCCCATCATATACTCTATTATGAGCTTCAGTGGACGCTCCACAATATTATTATCCTAGCTTAGGGATAATAGAGTAGCGGATGAGGTTAAAGCTCATCTTCAAGTATGACCCTACGGTAAGAAATAGCATCGCATATCTGCTGGGCTCGATCGAAGTCAACGAGAGGCTGAGAGAGTTAGATATAACCCTCTCAAGAGACCCTAAGGGCGATATTGTCCATGAGGATGACGTCATTAATATTGTAGCATACTCTCTAACAACAATTAATCTCCTAAGATGGCTAGATGAGATAAAAGCTCTTGTGAAGCTTAAAAAGAGGTGGAGGAACATAGTTCTCATAGCTGGAGGCCCTCATCCCTCAGGTGACCCCCAAGGCGTGCTGTTTAGAATGGGCTTTGACTACGTCTTTATAGGCGAAGCTGAAAGAAGCTTATCAGAGTTTCTCATATGTTTAGCTGAAGGTAAAGACCCTTACAATATAGGAGGAATAGCCTATGTTGAGGATGGAAAAGTAGTCATAAATCCACCTGCCAAGGTTGAGAACCTAGACTCTTATCCTCCTTGTAGTGATAGATTTCACCTATATCCCCCTATAGAGATAACAAGAGGCTGTCCATGGGGATGCAAATATTGTCAAACGCCTAGGATATTTGGTTTTACCGTCAGGCACAGAAGTATTGACTACATCGTCAAATATGCCATACACTATGAGAGATGCGGTATGACCCACATAAGGTTTATATCTCCTAATGGCTTCTCCTATGGCTCTAAGGATGGCAGAACTCCTGCTCCGCACAAGATTAGAGAATTATTATTGAGGGTAAAAAGAAACACAAGGAATCTAAGAGTATATCTTGGCACCTTTCCAAGTGAAGTTAGGCCCGACTTTGTCACACGAGAGACCCTTGAAGCTGTACATGGATTAATAGCCAACAGGAGAATAGCCATAGGCGCTCAGTCAGGAAGCGAACGAGTGCTTTCCGAGATCGGAAGAGGACACACAGTGGAGGATATCTTCAGAGCCGTTGAGCTTGTTAGGGATTATGGCTACATACCATACGTAGACTTCCTCTTTGGCTTACCATGCGAAACCCCACAAGATGAGGAAATGACGGCTCAAGTTATGTTGAGGCTGGCTAGGATGGGGGCTATAATAAGGGGACATACATTCATGCCTTTGCCAGGCACGCCTTATGCAAATGCCAGACCAGGGAGGATCAGTCCTACTATAAGGAGAGCCCTCATGGAGCTGAAGAGAATGGGAAGGCTTGAGGGAGAGTGGGAGGCTCAGGAGAGATTAGCTCAGGAGATAAGCCTTCTACTCTCATCCACAAGGTGATGTTGTCTTCTTAGTGCCCTTCACCTCGAGTCCTATATCCCCCATTACGTAGACGCGATCTCCTACACTCCAAGTCTCAACTCTTGCAGGAGTTTTCATTTGGACCTTAACGAGGTCTATCTTGTCCTCTCCTAGGAGCTTCTCCAGCTTCTTTCTCTCATGGACACATTCATCTCCCTCAAAGCCATTGAAATCCAGCATGAACTCTCGCAATCCAACACCTCCTAGGACCATCCTCTTTCCTCTTATAGCTATAATCCTCCCCTTGTGTGGCTCATAGAGGTCTATTCTATACCCCATCCGCTCTAGTGCTTCCCTCAGTGTCTTCATGAAGTCCTCTAGTGGAATCATAAGCCTATACATGGCTATAAGGCTCACATGCTCACCTTGTGAAATAACTCCTAACCTCCATATAGCTTTATCCTCTTCAGCTTCTCCTTTGCATGGCCATAGACCTCAATCCCTTTATCAATAGCTTCTACAATGAACTGGTTACCACTAAGAATACTTTGAACCACTTCATCCATGCTGTATATTGATATCTCCACATTAACATCTTTCACAGCCTTCAGGAGAAATCTATTATACTTGTCTGGGCTTCTCTCAACTACTATCAATATATCAATATCGCTCATACCTCGAATGAACTTGGAGTTGGCTAAGGAGCCAGTTATGATCACTGAAATGGGCTTATAGTCCTCGATCATTTTATTTAGTAGATGCTCAAGTTCATCGAGTAAATCACTCGTGGATGGCCTATCAAGGATCTTTCTCAATTTCTCTCTTAGCAAATTCTATCACCTCTCTAGCATGTTCTAGTGCCATTCTTGCATCTTCCTTTGTATAGTGCCTATAAGGTGCACCACTTGGCCATGCATTTGGATATCTAGTGGGTATGTAAAATCTATCAAGCATGTCAGCTCTTCTTATGAGATCTTCAGAAACATTGAGGTATCCTTTAAGCCTTCGGAGAAGCTCAGCAACGCTATGCAATACCTCATATCTGCCTATCTTTTTGATCATTAAAGCCTTCACTATTTTCTCACTGGCTTGATGGCAAAAGAAGCATACCTTGCTATACCTTCCTAGCTTCATGAGGTCTTCTGCTGTAGCATAATCATCAAGAGCTTCGTCAAGCCAATCGCGATACCTCTCATAGCTCATGGTACTCCTCAAACTACTAAGACACTTCCAAGCCTAAATATGCTAACGTATGGAACTGCAACTGTTAGAAGCACTTAAGAGACCTATTTCTCTGCACCTCATGAATTCATGATAATGTGGCGTGGTAGTAACTAAAGAGCTCGCCAAATCTTCAGCGTATGAGGTATGCGTTATCTCAAAATTCTCAGCCTTCCTTTGAATAAGCCTCTTTGAGCATGAAGCATCAAAAGCCACACATCTTCAATAAAAGATGTAAATGCATAACATATCTAAGACCTTCTTCCCTCTTAGCTTCAAGTTGAGGAAACCTTTAACTAAGCCATCTCTTTCAGTATATCAAGTACTATTGATGGACATACTCTTCTAACACCAGAGAGTTTAGCTATCTCTTCATGTATCTTAGAGAGACCATCACCATCTCTAGCCCATATTACAGCTATTACTGCATGATCGCCTGACGCTAGAGCCAGATACTTGACATAGTCCCTCTCCTTCAAGTAAGCTGTAACTTTAAAAAGATGTTCAGGTTCGACGTCTATGCCCGTAATGGATATGGAATCACAGCCTAACTTTCGAGGATCCACTATAGCAGTATAGCCTTTAATCACGCCAAGCTGCTCGAGCTTCTTTACCCTCTTCATAACAGCCACATCGCTCATTCCTATTACACGAGCTATCTCACTATAGGAAGCTCTAGCATTTCTCCTTAGGAGCTCAAGTATCTTCCTATCTTTGTCATCTATTAAGAATATCATCCCACAGTTATAGTAATCAATGCTCCTAGTTAAGATTTCTAACAATTATGTTTTATTTTCCCTATTAAAAATGTAGAGCTAATTAAAAATTTCTCAGAATGGCTCATTGTTCTTTTCATCATATATCATACAAATATGCCCCTAGGGATAGACAACATGACCATGGTCCAAATGTCAATGCTCTTCAAAGGCTACGCTATCTATGCCCGGGGCAAAAGCCACTATACAATACAGATGTTTGATAACAAAACTAATATGGTTAATATTTCTAACTTTTTATTTCTAATCTCTAGCCAATATATTGAAATATTGAATAATATCATATTGAAATATTAAGCTTATAGGTGTGCTATTCACAAGGTCACTTGGGATTCTTCATGGAGCTCAAGAGATATATCGAGAAGTGGACTAGGGGAGAGGCCAGCGAGATTATGGAGTACCTTGCTGCATCTATAGTAGCCGAAGAACAAGGGCTTATTGAGGTCTCTCAAGACCATAGCTTTTGAGGAAGCATGGCATGGTGCCAAAGCCCTTGTACAAGAAGGTAAGATAAAGGACTTGGAGGAGTTTATAGAGCATAGGATCAAGGAGGAGAAGGAAGCTGCTAAGGAGAGACATGATGAGGCCAGTCATCATGATGAGCCTTAGAGAACTATGTTTGAGTATACTGCAAGAGATGAAGGGAGACATGCAAGAATACTCGAAGGTATTCTCAAAAAGCTTGGATAGTCCAGACATCTAGGGGTTGAAGTTCCTTAAGTTTTTCTATAAGCAGCCCTCTGCGCCTTATGTGCCATCACTACAAGAACTATGACCAGCATCAATATGATAGTCATAGTTGAAGTATAGATTATCCAGGTGGGCCTCTCCTTTACAGTGAAGCTATCAGATAATCCATCTACATGCACTCTGTATACTCCTTCCTCTAGACCCTCAGTGTTTATGGTGAAGTTTACCTTCTTTACCTGCAGAGGCTCTAAGAATATCGTCTTGGCCAAAGTTATCCGTTGGTCGATTACTACACGTATCACGTGAATCGTTGATAAGTTCCCAGTGTTGGCTATGTTTACTGTAATGTATACCACATCGCCACGATATACCTCCTTAGGGCTTATAATGAGCCCCTCGTATCTGATGAGTGGAATTCTGGCCCTCTTGAAGCCGTGATATGGGTCATACTTCACATCTTCAAATGGAAATCCATCCCCATGAACTACTCTGCATGATACTCTCCAATGACCCAAAGCCCCTTCTACCTTGACTAATATCTTGTTCCATCCTTTTCTTAAGTTAATGACAACTCTGAACTTATCCTCATAGAAATCGCTATGATAGTAGTGCCAGCTGAACACCAGCTCATCATTGATCCATACTCTGCATCCACCACTAGTTCCGATCATCAGGTAGGCCTTCCTCTCCTTAGGGCTGAAGACGTAGTTAAGTAGGTAGGCTATACCATAATTAGTACCGAGGAGTTTGTACATATCAAAAACTCTTCCTTTGACACTAATCCACTTGTAAGTCTTTCCATTGACTAGATAAGAGGCATTAATGGCAATCTCAGGAGGATACCTGTCGACTATTAGAGACTCATCCATCCTATTGGGAAAAGGCCCCATGATGAGCCACTCCACCTCGTTCTCTTTCCTCATCAACGTTTCAAGAGCTTCGTTTGATAGTTGTCTTGGCCTAACAGGCTCGAAGGTTATGACACTGCTTATCCAGCTAAGCGCTACCTCCTCTACAAAGCCCTCACACATTTCGGGAAAAGGCGTTATCATACCAAAGTAGAGGTCTTCACCATTGTCTCCCCAGAACCTCCAGACAGGTATAGCCCAAGGTCCTCTAAGAGTTAGAACTAGGTCACAATCGTGTATAGGCTCTACTACGCCATATCTCCACCCACCTGTTCGATCAAGACCAGGAACGAATTCAGAGGGCGGCCCCTCTTTTGGAATTATACGAACATACTCATGTTGAGTTGACGTGCGAATGTACGATATCATAGCTGCAACAATTCCTGATGGAGGCCCTTCGATGTCTTCAGGTCTGCATATCTTTGCAAGTTCCTCAGGCCTTTCATCAAGCAGAAGTGAGCGTAGCCTGATAAATGAAGGAAGTATGTGTGAATCATCTACACACATATGATCCTTGAATCTACCCCATCCAAGCTCTGGATCATTCAACTCAGCCTCAACAGCTCTATGAAGGGGCTCAGTCTCCCTATAGAATCGAGCTGTATCAAGGCATTGAAAACGAACCCAACGATTCAAGTACTGCCTCTCAGGTGTCTCCTTTGGATACCTAGGCCCATCTATTTGCCATCCAGCTGTCTCCCCCCAAATATTGGTTAGGAATACTCTTTCATCCATGGGCTCTGGCCTATCATGGGGTCTATGTTCGTAGAAATACTTAGCGCCTAGGGACATTACGAAGTGAATGACTAATTCCTTGGCAAAGCAATAGGCCGCGAAGTTATAGTAGTCTATGTCGCTGACTATCCATGCCATGCGAGCAATAGCAATACAGGGAGGCGCCATATCTCCCATCTCAGCTATAGCATATCGACCCCAGCCCTGCCATCTCATCTCCTCAGGTAGAACGAAGAATCTCTTGATAAGATCCCACCTCTCCTTTATCAAATCCCAGTCCCCAGTGAATTGTGCATAAGCCCATATCGTCTGCAGTAGATTAGTAGAGAACTTTCCTGCATCTCCCCAGCTTCCCCAAGAACCTATTCCTGGGCCATGTAGCAATAATTTGCCTCTGTGCGGGTCATAGGGTTTAGGAGTTAGCACAAAGTCTTCGAAATACTTCCTAAGACATGACTTTACAACTTCTCTGGTCCTTTCATCAAGATATGGAAGAGCCCTGCAATACCATATATCTCCCATTACAGCCCAGCAGTAGTTGGTTTCCTGTGGACGCTTAGTCCATATACCTCCTCCGTGGTCTATGTCAAATTCTCCAGGCTTAGGAAAGCGCCACTTCATAGTATCTCTAAGCCTCCTCAGAGCTTCTACTGCGACCTCATCATCCGGGTCAGGCATCTTAGGCATCTCCATCTCGTTTATGTACTGAAGAACTCTAAACCTCAGCTCGATAACATCAGTCCCTATTGCTCCCATTAATGGGCCATAAGGCGTATAGAGGTCTGGATCATAGATTTCATGAGATAATTCAACAGGAAATCCATAAAGCCATGCTAGAGCTAATGTTGGAGATAGAGGAGCGAACTTAAGAGGCTTTGTACCCCACTCATCCTCAAAGCATAGCCACACATACTTCTCTCTAATAATGACCAGGTCTCTGCTCCTATCGATAGAGAATGTCTCCCACATGCCAGCGGGATAGCAGAGAAAGGTTCTGCACCAGAACTCACATCTCCTGACTATATCGTCAGGTAGTGTTCGCTTCTCTTTCCACTCCCAGGTCCTTATAGAGCTAGCCTTTGGGCCAAATATTGGCGAATTCCTCATGCTCTTCTGAGGGACCTTAAGATAGCCGAAAAGAGGCATTGCAGCTATGTATCCAGTATCATCCTCTTCATAAAGAATCTCGAGATAGTCCTCTGTAAGCCTGATCAGAAGTGGTCTCCTCTGCAAGCATATGAGCCATGGAACATCAAAGAGATCCCATCCTTCAGCTCCTGTGAAGCTAAGGACTATCCATGGCCTCTTCATCTCGTCTCCTTCAATATGTCCTCCTCTCTCTATCATCTTCACTCCATGTTGAGTCATTACAAATAGACAAGTTGGAGGACCTCTTCCATATTCTCTGATGTTATAAAAGAATAGAATTCTATGGCTTCTAGCTCTCATGAGCCAAGCTGGACTTGCAGCACTCCTCAGAACCCAGAAAGGCTTCTTACGCCATTCTCCCTCATGTACAAGCCTTGGATCAAAGGCTGACTTTATGGAGCTATGATTGAAGGCATCAGTATAGCTATTCTTGAATGTAGAGAAGACTGCAAGTGTCAGAACTAGCACCAATAACGTTGCATAAGCTCGCTCATGGGGCTCAGCATTGGCCAATGTACATCCCCAGAGTCATTATTCCCAATAGAGTATAACTAACATGAGTTTATTAGTTCTACTAGCTCAAATATGCAGGTCTCCTCATGTATCTCGGCATGCTCTCGATCTGTCAATGCCAAAACATAATATGTGCTGTTCTTCAAGTAGTTTTCTGATTAATATTAAATACTACATTTAGTGGTGTATTAAGTATATCTATTATAAAAGCATGTCTTTAGTGCATGATCATAGGGCAGTGTTTAATATTTTGGAGCTTATGACAGCTGAAGTTAAAAGACTAAAAGCTTTAGCACATAAAGTAGTAGACGTGCACAGGCTAAGCTTTAGATTCGGCGATGTATTCATGGAATTCAAGGGATTTCAGCTAGCCTTCAGAGTATACACAATGCATAATGTGTACACACTGCACAAGCCTAAGGTAGAGAAATACCACGATAAGATGAAGGTCAAAAGCAGGGAATACGCCTATGCTGGAGGGCAAAAGAAGTGCTCTGGCCTCTTCGAAGCCACTCTGGTGGAGGACGAGGGTTCGGTCCTCATTGAAGCAAGAGCTGAGCATGATGAAGTCATAAAGTGTTATGGTATTCTGCTGAAGGACCTGGAGTATGGAAAAATCCTCGACACGGACTGGAGCTTCAAGGATCCAGAAGGAGTTATTGTCTTCTCCTATCCTTGGATATGGCTGAGTATGACCAGGTATCTTCCATCGCCCATCTTCTTCATAGAACACTTAGGCAAGGAGTACACCTTTGCGCTAAGCTTGGATGACAAAGTAAGGCCCAAGCGCTTCAGAGTGGTTAATCATGGTAGGAAGCTGGAGCTTGCACTGTTCCATGAAGAGGACGCAAGATTAATGAGCACTCATCTAGAATCACCCCCCTGGAGAATAGGGAGAACGAAGAAGCCTGAGCTAGTCATAGAGGAGAGAATGAAACTTATGGAGGAAAAATGGGGACTGAAGCCATGGGAGATTAGAGACGATGTACCTTCATGGGCCAGAAGAGTATGCCTTGTGGTAAACTTGCACTTCAAACACTGGACTGGCTATGCGTTTAACACCTACAAGACAGCAGCTGAAGCCTTAAACTGGATAGCTGAAAGGATAAGTGGAGAGAACGTCCTGGTGTACATGCCTGGATGGGACGGACGTTATTACTATGACTATCCCATCATGGAGCCAGACCCTGAGCTTGGAGGCAAAGAAGGCTTCAAGCAGTTGATAGAGCATGCTCATAGCCTTGGAATGCACGTAGTTCCCATGACAAGCGCCGTGGCCGTGGGCTTCTCCCACATAGAGAAGCTAGGCTTCAAAGATGCTATAGTGATGGATAAGTATGGCAATAGACTGTACGAGAACTGGGTTGATTGGGATGAAGATGGGGAAAGGGACAACATATGGTATCCTGTAAACCTTGGCCATCCTGCTGTTAAAAAGTACTTCATAGACAAGATATCAAGCCTTATAGACGAGTATCAAGTCGATGGCATATTCCTTGACATATGCCACTTCTATGAGAATGACCCACGCTATAGCTTCTATGAAGGGCTTAGGGACATAATAGCCTCTCTTCTGAGCAAATACAAAGGCAAGATACTCATCATGGGAGAGTGCTGGTATGATGCACTACTGCCCATCATACCCATGACACACTCCCACAATCTAATGCCTAAGAACTGGCCGTACTTCTACCTCAAGTATGCTAGGATGACATATCACCTGTCATGGCCTGCCCCAGGCAGTGGAAGCACTGGAGTACATGAGAAAGGCTTTGGCAAGTTTGAGCTTCCAAGACTAGACGCAGAGATAATTCCCACACTGACAATAGTTGATGACACCTTGACAAAGTACAGAGACCAGGCTGAGAAAGTGATTGAAATAGCCAAAGAGTGGGGAGCTAAAAGAGGAATTCTATGATGCATCAAGGAGAAGTTGTGATTTCTTCAACCCCTTACCATCCCTATGTACTTGGCCTGTTGGTCTGGGGGTAGTGAACGCCATATGAGCAGCTGCTTTCTGAGGTCGTCTATGAAGAAGAAGTTTGATCTGATCCAAGTCTCTCTAGGTCCTGATACTCTCTTCAGCTTTATCGAGAATATTATCTCCTTAGGCCCTATCCTAACAGCCTCGACCTTTGCTATCTGCTGTATTTTGGCCTCAAAGGGTGCTAGACTCACCTTCATAGTAAGGTAGGTGGCCTTTGGTGCATAGTCTATCTCGGTCACTATGAAAGTTCTCTTCTCTCTTCCCACTGCTTTGTAGTATTCATTCAGATATGCTATTATTGCCTTGGCCTCTGTCATGCTTGGTATCCTCATCATCAAAGGTATCTCCCATTCATCGCCCTTGGGCTTTGTTGGCAGCTCCCATCTTCTTCTAAGCGAAGGAGTCACAAGCTTGCTGGCCTGTAGAGCTGGATATGTAGCCGCTAGTAGCGTTACAAGCATTATGACCACTGCTGGATACACAACGGCTATGGAGGCGAAGTTAAATACGAAGTCTGGTGGAAGTACTCTCATCTTGATGAGCAGCTGGTTTATGAAGAACCCTAGGAAGTATCCACTAACGATACCTATGAGTGAATATGATAATGCCTCAGCGAAGGTGAAGAACACGATGTCAAATGGAGAGAATCCAAGTGTGCTAAAGATTTTTATCTCATTCCTCCTATCCCTGATGTTAGCAATAAAGGTCAGGGCTATGTTGAGAGCACCTATTACGAGCACTATTGAGATGCTCCCCATGCCCAATATGGCAAACGTCCTCACAGATGAGGCTTGGTATACTACGCCATTCCATCCTATGAAGACGTTCAGATCAAGAGGCACTATAAGCTCTTCTGCTATAGTGCGTAAGGCATCGAAGTTTATCTCACCTACGGGAAGCAACACTATAGAGCTTACATAGCCTCCCATTTCAAGAGCTCTTTGATATGGAATGATCACTACTCTATCCCATGAAAGCGTTGGAGGAAGCATTGCTGCCTGCGTTGCTATGGTGATGCCTCTGCCTAGCTCAGGAACATAGAGTGGATCTACAGGCGTCGGGGCTCTTCCATCTAAGTCCTTAAAGGCACTGATGCTCTTCATGTCAAGAAGAGCTACTACAGTGAAGTTCAGCCCATCTATTTCAACCGTATCCCCTAGGCTTACATTAAGTCTCTTAGCCAGAACATCAGGAATTATTATCCAGTGCTCAGACTCCTTAAACCCATTGAAGCTGCCTATACAGGCATTAGCCAGCAGAAGCTCTACTTCAGTAGCACTTAGTCCCAGAATAGCTGTTATCTCTGTAGCAGGACCATCAGGTTGCTTGGTAACAGTAGTGTAAACTCCCTTGGGGAATTTGCTCTGAGGATAGTACCATACCCTTGGACATACAGCTAAGGCCTCATGAGCGAAATACCTGATGAGGCCTATGGTGTGCTGATCTAGAATATCTCTAGGTGGTATGCCTATGCCGCTCTTTATCAAGATCCCGTTGTAAAGCCCTGGAACCTCCTTTCTAACCAATGTCACCATGTATGTATATGATGTCGAAGAGAGGGAGATCAAGGCCGATACCATGACTATAACCGTTATCATGGTTAGAACCGTCCTTAGAGGTCTCTTCCTCATGTACTCCAAGGAGTAAGAGAAGGATACAGCCAGCTCAGAGAACCTATCCACTTCTATCACGTGTATTCCCAGTAGTCTCCTGCTTATCTCCTTCCTTATTCTTTCAGCTCTTGAGATCGAGAACATGACTAGTATTGTGAAGAGCACAAGCAATATAGAGCCAAGCACGCTCATGCTGGCGTTGCTCATGATCATCAGCACTGGATGCACCATGTAGAGGAGGCTCATCAGGACAACAGCTATGACTATGAGGGTTATAATGCGCCTATATCCTCTACCCTTAGTAGTCAATCTTTCAAGGAAGAATGTTGAAAGAAGAGTTATTGAGAAGAGGAAGAGGCCTGTTATGGCACTATCGTCTATGAGTAACATGGTGTCCATGTAGGCTCTATAAGCCCACATAAGCGCTAATATGCTAGCTCTGTATGCCTCACTGTACCTCCTCTCTCTCAGCATCTCCTGGCAGAGCAGTAGGTATCTTTTAGCCTTGGCAAGAAACTCCTCTATGCTGAGGTTCCTCACAAATCTTTCCTTCAGCTTATTGTACCTATCGATGGTGAGCCAGTATAGGTCATAGGCATAACGATACGCCGTGAAGTTGAACCTCAAGTTTCTTCTGACATGAATGCCATATCCTTCAGGAGTTTCCTCTGAGGAGTTAGTGACCACAAGCACTGGCTTTGGAGAGGGGGGTAAGGCCATGCCTCCTCTTCTGACTATTATGGATATAACAGATCCCTCAGGCATGAACACCATGGCTAGAGGCTCTCTTTCATTGAAGTATATTCCATAGGCGAAGGGCTCATTCTTGCCATAGAAATCATACACCTCAACAGAAGCACCGATCGCCTTCAAGGCTTGGAAAGGCATGTGCACATCCTGAGTAGCAAAGCCTGAGGCCATGAGCGGATCTACTAAGTCAAATATGGTTATAGAGTAACACTTGAATGATACAGTGCTCACATTAACTGGATGGTTTATGATGTAGTAATCCATAGGTATGGACTTCTCTCCATAGATACCCTTGTCAGGAGCATACTCTATGTGTCCTTTCTCATCTAGAAGCCATGCCTCAACACGCCAAACCCTACTCACGACTCCTTTGGCAAGACCAGGAGTTGGCCTTTGCTCTACTCCTCCTATGAGAGAAGCAGCTATGAGAGGTGATGGAACTATGCCATGGATCGTGAACTCACCTTCTTCATCAGCTATTTCAACTATCTTGGCGAAGGGATTCTCGTTCCCAGGAATGTATACTCTCACTATAGCCTTGGGGAGAGGCGAGTACCATCCCTTCTCAGGATCAAATCTAAGTGCACGTCCCCTCATGGTTACGAAGCCTGAGAACCTTCTAGTGGCTCCTAGAACGAAAAGTAGTCTCTTTGGCTTAACATCACTCCATCTTATTCCTAGGTCTGGTTTATTAGCAAAATACAAGGCCATGTAGGAGGAGAGCACAAGGTCAAGCTTCACTCTTCCAATGTTATCTTTAACTAATTGATAGTCGTCTAGAGGTGTACCTCTCCACAGCTTGGGACCTCTCGATATTATGCTGAAGCCTATGGCTCCTGTAGCAGTGACTACTTCACTTTCAAGAAGATATGGATATTCCTCTTGAGCCCAGAACATCTTATCCTCAAGCCTGAGGTATACGTACTCATCAGCAGAGGCATTAGCTTCAGCCCTTACGTAGTCATCTATTAGGCCGAATATCTCATTTCTAATGACGCTGACTATGGGCTGTAATATAATGGTTATTCCCTCCACCATGGTTATGGCATAGTAGCTGCCATACATAACTGAAAGGCCCTTCGTATCTGCTGATAATGGGCCTAGGTTGATGAAGACCACTGGCTTAAGCTCATCGCTCTGGACTACATCACTGAAGTAAAACCTCTCTATGAACTCTCGAGCTCCATGAAGCGCCTGCCAATGGCCTGATAGAAACGCCAACATTACAGTTCTGTATGGTGGATTATCTCTTAGGAATCTTGCTAACTCAAGCAGCAGAGCTATGCTGAGTGCCTCATTAGCACTAAAGGCTAGCTTTGGGGCTATAGACCATGTATCCAAGTGAGTAGCTATTACAACTACTTCATCACTCAAGTGAGTGCCATTAAAGACCGCGATTATGTTATACGCCTTAACCCTCTCCCAGCTCATTCTCACATATACCCTGGCATGAGCATTATTCATAGAGGCCTCAAGCAACAGGTCACGATACTTCCTCTCAACGAGGAGCCTGGGGAAGTAGAGTGGAGTATCAAGGAACTTCTTCAAGCATTCAAGATATGTTGTCCCCTCTGGCGCTATGAAGACTACTGCTTGACCGCCAAGCTTAGCGATATTCAGCCAGTTATCCATGGAGTTGAACTCCATCAATGCTATAGCCCTATCAATGTCCTTCCCATCAATCTCCTCAAGTCTACCAGTGCCTACGTAGACAAGCTTGCCCTCAATACCATCAGCTCTGCATATCTGTATGCCGTTAGGCCATAGAGCATAAGCTGGTATTCTATACTCCTTATCATCAAGAAGGAGTACTATCTCACTTCCTAAGTCAAGAGGAACAACAGCATTATACTCTTGGACTATAACTTTATCGGCATAAGCCTTTACACTCTCTAGCACGAACTCTACAACCTCGTAATATCCTTCATAGCCTGTTACACGAGAACCCATATGCGAGATCTTCTCAACAAGCTTCAGTATGTCCTTCTCCTTTAAGAAATCCTCAAGATCCTCTACACTGATCTTGACTTCTTCCTGATTAACTGGTCTATGGCCAGTTAATGCTGGGTACTGATTACACGTAACAACTATAAGCGAGTGGTATACGATGAGGATCGCCAATAGTGACCAGGCTATTGCATGAGCCAGTATAATCCTGCTCCTGAAGGATACCGTAGCCATTGGCTTCACCAGTTTCAAGTTCTCTTATAATAGGGAAACTTTTAAGCCTATTTTCCTGCTCTCTTTTTATCTCGGGGGTCTCTCGCTTGAGCATGAAAGATCAAGCAAGGGCTAGGGAGGGGCATATTGAGTTCAGGAGAGGCCTTACCTTCAGATCGTTGATGTTGATACTTATACTAGAACTATTATTTCTTCCAGTTACTGTATATACAAATTTAGTAACAGGAATATCAATACTTGTATCAGCCGCAGCCATAGTGCCACTCATAACGTCTCTTATAGCATCCATGTATGGAATAGCCTTCTCCGTTCAGGAGGTCTTCATGATATATGCAGTACTTAAAGCAGTGATAACTTTTGTTCCCCCCTACTACTGGCTTGTATACAGGTCCTTCTTTGTCAAATTCCCCTTCTTGAGAATCTTCAGGCTTGGAGGAGTTTCGATTCAAGAGCTGGTGCCCACATGGATAACTCCACCTCCATCGTCTCCTGTTCACTTCTATAGAACACTTCTACATCCACAGTGGCTTGCCTCCATAGGAGTAATAACTACTATGACCTTGCTCATATTTGGAGCTGACCTAGTCCTCGCCATAATCTTCGCCTATCTCTTCATAGAGATCGAGAGGCTACCTTTCCCATTTGCTAGAGTTGATGCATCGCTTGTAACCACGCTTGTGAGAGAAGAGGAGGAGAGAGCTAAGCTGTTCTACATAGCGCTCTTCGCTGGAATACTGCTTAGTGCTGTAGTCTATGTACCTCACATGCTAGGAACGCCTTTGATACCACTTCCTTGGGCTGATTTCACGATAGTAACTCAGTATGTTCTACCAGGTGCTCTGATAGCCCTAGCTACTGACCCCAGCCTGTTCGTTGGAGGTTTTGTGCTTTCTCCCACTATAACGCTGCTTATGTTTTTGGGCTCGGCCATAGTCTGGATCATTGGAAATAACGTACTTGTCACTTACTTTAAGGAAGTAGCGCCTGAGTGGGCATCAGAGTACTACATAGGCATGTGCGCTACATCAATCTATCAGCGCTCCTTCCTCAGAGTGTGGATAGCTTTTCAGCTAGGGACCATGGTAGGCTTTCCATTGATCATGACGCTGATATATGGAAGAGAGCTCATAAGAGCCATCAGAAGCTTATCAAGGCTCTCTGAGCATAGAGGCTTATCCTATGTACCACACTTCAAGCTTGTCCTCTTGCTATATCCCATATTCAGCCTAGCGTCTGTAGCTCTCTTCCATATGCTGGTCCCTGACTATCCCATCCTGGTCTCAATACCTGTATCGCTGGGATTAAGCTTCCTCATATCGTTCCTTGTTGGGAGAACTGTGGCCGAGATAGGAATCACTCCCACCTTCACATGGCCCTGGCAGGCTATAACATACATGACTAGGTATGAAGGAGTAGCTGGCTGGATCTTTGCCCCATACATATCCGTCGGGGGTAATGCTCTTCATATAAACTCAATCATGGTTGCCTATCTTACGGAGACTAGAATATCAGACTATGTGAAAGGCGTTACCATAGGATTCATCCTTAGTCTGATACTGGGGCTTATCTTCATGGATCTCTTCTGGAGGCTAGCGCCTATACCTTCAGCTGCTTATCCCTACACAATAGTCTTATGGCCAACGCTTGCTATGAATGATGCCCTCTTCATAACTAGAAAGATAACGATAAGAAGTGGAGTATTCTCAGCAGGTATCCTGATAGGAGCTCTACTTCCTGCACTAGAGGTGCTGCTCAGGAGAAGGGATATAAGGGCCTTCTCAGGGATAGCAATCATGATGGGATTCTTCCTGTTGCCTCCCTACACCCTTGCCCTCTTTATAGGCTCATGTGTTGGAAACTTCCTGATAAGACGAGCAATGGGCAGAGAGCGATGGATCAACCTCCGCGATACAATAGTTGCAGGCTTCTTTGCTGGAAGTAGTGTGGCTATAGGGATGGGGATAGCCGCTACGATGATAGCAAAGGCTACTTGGATATGGCCATGGTAGAACAGCTCTTCTTTAGAACTTATATTCGATGTCACTGAGTTTACATTCTGTGACATAGAAAGCTTATATACGCTCTTCGTACAAGAGATACCAATCGGAGGTGTAAGTATCTATGTCCACCGAAGAGAGAGTTAGAGTGCGTCCTGGAGCGCTCATCTTCGCAATAATCTTCTTCATAGTACTACTGGTGATCTCCGACATAGAGTCGCTGTATACACTAAAGCCAGGAACCTTCTTCGGCGGCTTTGCTATATCAATATTCTGGATAGCTGTTATCAATGAGCTCATAGGAAGAGTGAATCCTAGGCTAAAGCTGAACCCAGCTGAGCTCCTAGTGATATTCTCCTGCTTCACCTTCATAATAGGCGCTAACTACTACGTTAGAGGCGTCGTAGGTGCTTCAGGGATCTTCATGTACCTCGACCACGTATATACTGGGCTCTGTGCAGCTATGAACATAGAAGCTTTCAAGGATTACTACCTAAAGGTGGTGCCCTCGTTCATGTTTCCCAAAACGGCTAGAGTCATAGAGATGATATGGAAAGGCAAGACCATAGGAGAGGTAATACCTTGGGGTGAATTCATAACGCCTATAGCATTCTGGTCACTATATCTCATATCAGTCATTCTTCTCGGAGTCTTCATAGGCTTCGTAGCCGCTAAGCCTTGGACTGAAGTTGAAAGACTAGTCTTCCCCATGTCGGTGCCAGCTTCCTATCTGCTTCAGGTATCAGGCGAGGGCAAGCTCTTCAAGTACAAGAACGCCCAGAAGATATTCTGGGGCATGTTCATCATAGGCGTGATCTTCTCAATACTGCCTCTGCTAACTGAGGTACTTCCTCCTGTAGCGCTTGTAGCCTTCACAGGATGGGGACAGACGCCCGTGGATATATACCCGCTTGCAGCAGCTCTGCCAGGAGCATGGGCTCGTGGAGTACTCATGATAGACCAAGTAGCCCTAATGATGCTGTTAAGGGATGACGTCTACTATACAGCCATATTCGCATACATAGTTTTCGGCGTCCTCTATCAGGCCATAGCCGTCAGGACAGGGATTATTCCATATGAGCCAGGGATGGAGTTCAGATTCAATTGGGAGAATGTCCCAGCATGGTGGCCTCCTGTCCCCTACGCCTTCATAGGCTCAGGAGCAGCCTTCGGAGTAGGCGTATGGATGCTATATCAGATGAGGGATAGATTCAAGGCCATATTCAGATCGATAGTGGGCAAGGAGGTCGTAGTCGAAGATGGGCTCTCCTTGAGGGCTCTAGGCCTTCTGGGCCTTGGAGCTGCTATCCTCTGGCTCATCGTATGGACGGCAGCAGGAGTGCCCTTCCTAATATCGCTCTTTGTCCTCATAGGCTGGTTCATATGGTATGTACACATGGCTAGAGTAGCAGCTGAGTTCTGGTGGCACAACGTCGACTTCTGTAGCGACTTCCCAGGATGGACATTGTACTATCCAATAGGAGCCTCTCTGGGATATTGGCCCTGGAGTGTGCCTCCAGAGGGCAATAACTATGCATGGTTTGCAACCTGCTGGCTCATGTATGGAAGCGGAGGTATGTGGGTTACTAGAACACATGGACAGGGCTCCGCAGGCATGGTCACGATCTACAAGATAGCCCATGACATAAAGATGAGCATAAAGGACCTGCTTGTAGCCAATGTACTCATAGTTATCATAGGAGTGCCCGTTGCAGCCATAATACACACATGGCTTCTTGCCAGTGCTGGAGGCATGGCTAACACGAACGCCATGTCGTGGGTGCCATATCCAAGAAGTGATGCCTTCATAACAGGAACTGGAGGCCTAAGGCCTGGGCAGACATTCGAGGCCACCTATGGATGGGTGGCTACAGGCTTCATAACTGTGATCCTGTTATTCTTGATAAGGCTGAAGTTCCCAGGATTCATCATAAACCCAGTGATATTAGTGCCTGCATTAGCCTGCATGCCCTGGATATGGTTAAACGCCCTCATAGCACTGATAGTGAAGAAGATATTAATAGGCACAGTAGGCTATGAGAGGTTTGAAGCTATAGTAAGGCCTGGCGCAGCTGGTATAGCTCTAGGATTTGGAGCTCTACACACCATACTGTGCTTCATTGACTTCTTCACAGGTGCCTTGCCAAAGTTCTACTCACTGTACGCACCATAGGTAGCGTAATAGACCCATGTGGAAATATCAAGAAGATTTTCTTTTTACCTGGAGCCTTCCCTTGAAATCCTCTGATGAGTTTTGAATGCTAATTGTCCAGTGGATGGACTGCTATGAGGCCCTCTGGCTATCCTTCTAATGAACCGAAGGACTCGCTTATAAGCAAAAACGATAAAAGCTCACTCTCTATATGAGGTTTACAGTAAAGATGATAACATGGCAAGCATAGATAGAGAACTGGTTGAAGCTCTTGAAGAACTAGGATTGACAAGATATGAGGCTCTAGCCTATTTAGCTATTCTCATGTCTGGTCCCTCAGTGGCCACAGAGATTGTGAAGACGTCAGGCATTCCTCAATCAAGGATCTATGATGTACTGTCAGGCCTTGAGAGGAAAGGCTTCATAGAATCAACAGGAGATAGACCAAAGATCTATCGAGCTCATGATCCTGAAGTGGTGCTAGAGAACATGAGGAAGAGATTTATAAATAGAATAGAGGAGCTCAAAGCCAAGTTGAATGAGATAAAACGAGCCGTACCTGAGAGAAAGCCCAGTGTATGGGTTGTCTATCGAAGAGAGAACATCGTGGCAAGGATTAGGCTTCTGATGGAGCGAGCTGTTCATGAATGTCTAGCGGCGCTGCCTCTCTCTATGCTCGCTGATGAGGCCATGAGAAGAGTTCTAGAGGAGATGGTATCTCGTCATGTGAATGTAGTCCTAGTGCTATATCGTGACGTAGAGGATAAAGACCTTCTTGAAGGCCTTGTGAAGAAGTTCAGAGGAAAGCTGTGTCTAAAGATAAGAGAGGTTCCTGGGCCTGTGGTATGCCTCTCAGACCATCTACAAAGCATAATAACCTCCTTCAAGACAATTTCATGGGGAGCCGAGAGGTTTGGCGCTAAGAATCATGCCCTAATAGCCACTGAGGAGGATCTAGCTCATGTCCTGTCCTACTTCCTCTATCATTCCCTCTACTACAATGCTGTTAAGCTATGTGAAATAGTGCCTGAGTTCATGAAGGGGTTGAGGTTCATCAGTGTGTGGAGGTTCACTGAGCTCATGAAGGACCTCCTTATGAGAGGCTATGAAGTTCGCATAAGGATCAAGGGGTCATATATCAGGAAAAGAGGCTATGTAGAGCTTGAAGGCAAGGTAGTTAACGTAAACCATGATGATGACAGAAGACTATATGACTTAGAACTTGAGGATGGGACCACAGTAGGTGGTCGAGAAGCAACATTAGAAGATGTAGAGGCCCAGATAATAGAAGTAGTTGACGTCAAGCTCAGAAAGGAATAGATGTAACTGGTCAGAGTATGTAGCGCTGTATCCATGGATGACAAGCAGTTAAGGCTATTTTGGCCTCAAGGGGTAGATTTAGAGTGATGATAAAGGTCAATAGGGTGCTAATACTTCTAGTGGAGCATGATCCTGGACTAAGAAGGAGCATTATTAAGGAGGTTGAAGATGTTGCCCAGCTAATTTTCAACGATGAGAAGGACTCATATGTTGTGCATGTGAATCTATACTGCGATGATGAATCCCTCTTCAGAAATCTATATCTAAAAGCCTTAGAGCATGGAGTTATGACCTTGGGGAAAGGCATGCTTGCCTATCATGAGGCATGGACAGGTGTTCCCAATATACATCTCCCCCTCAAAGAACTGCAGGAGTTGCCTCCTATGGTTAGAAGAGGCGTCCTAGAGCATGAAATAGCTCATGCTAGACTACATGGAAGTCTAGAGTACTACACAAGTCCACCTTATTATGTTGATGACGAGCTCCTACTCTATGTCATATATTGCTCCGTGAAGGACTATGAAGTAGGAATCTTTTTGAGAACGAGAGGCATGGTGAGAGAACAGCTTGAATACGTGAGCTATGTTCTCAGATCTCTTGATGAGAAGGATTATTATAGTGTAGTCAAGCTATTTGGCCTGACCCTTCCTTTCCATGACCTACTCTCATCAGAACTACTCGAAGAGTTAAGCAAAGTTTTGGAACAAGATGTAACTATCATTAGGAGGAAATACGAAGAAGTTGAGAGCCTTGGCTTTTATGATAAAGTATATGTACTATATGAATTCTACAGAAGGTTAATTCAGCGTATTCAAACTTCACATGGTAACAAGCTGAACAGATAGTGCTATTAGCTATCACCTTCATATTAACTAGGGGAAGTTCCTTGAAGGTGATAACTCTCAAGGACTACGGCATCGAGAGAATGGAGGATATACACCATTTTCTGAACAGATGTCTCGATCAGGATGCAGTGGACAAAGAGCTATTCTCTCATATAACTAAAGAGGATCCAAACTTTAACCCAGAGTTAACATTTATTGCACTGGAGAATGATAACCTTATAGGCGTCCTCATTGGTGTTGAGAGAACTAAAGAGCCTAAGGAGGCGATAGAGCAACATCAGCGAACAGCATGGATTAAAGTCCTAGCCGTAGACCCCCTAGCTCAAAATAGAGATGAGGCTTTGGACAAGCTGCTGAGTGAATTCATTGAAGTTATGAAAACCAGAGGCAAGGAGGAAGTGAGATATGCTGACTTCGCCTCATGGTACCTATTCCCTGGCCTTGACCTAAGCTATGAATACTACTTGATCAAGCTTCTGAAAAGAGGCTTCACCAAGGTAGGTGAGTGTGTAGACTATGAGGTTGACTTGCTTCACTTTAGGATCCCCAGAAGAGTTCATGAAGTTATGAAGAGCTGTCAAGCTAAGAATATCCTCTTCAGAAGAGGAGTCAGAGGAGAGGAGAATGCTGTCTCTAAGTGGGTGTTCGAGCGTTTTGGCCCCTTCTGGAAGATAGAGACTCTGATGGCTTACACCAGACGTGAGAGGCCTACCATATGGCTAGCCCTAAGGGGAGATGAAGTTCTAGGCTTCTCATGCTATAGTGCTCTTCATATTGATTGGTTTGGCCCCATAGGGGTTGATGTAAAGGCCAGAAGGCTGGGCATAGGGACAGTACTCCTCTTCAAGTCTCTTGAGGACATGCGTCTCATGGGAAGGCGTATAATAAGAATACCTTGGACTTCACATCTATTCTTCTACTCGCAGGTGCCCAATGTAGTGAGAATAAGACATTATTGGCAGCTGCAATTAAAGCTTAAGTGATGTTGAGCATCTAGATGTCCATGGTTCTCACAGATTTCTTCTCATCACTCACTATACGCTACAACACCACTATAGCATGATGATATTAGAACAAGAGCCTAGGAACTCTTAAATTTCTCCATATCTGATCCCTTAAGGTGGGCTGGGTTGAGTAAACCACCATCCCTTATGGCAACTCAGCATCCAGATACCAGCAGGAAGTACTTTCTAGAAGTGGACAAGGAAATAGATGAGGCAATAAAGGATCTCATGCCTGTGGAGAAGGGGGGTTATGGCTGTGATGAGAAGATGATCGACTATGAAGGCAAACTAACGCCTTTCCTTCAGCCAAGATGGATACTCGAGAGGCTGCACTCTCTAGAGAAAGGCCTTACTCCAGGCAAAGACTTTCTCCTTACTGTGAGGATACCTCTTGAGGAGTATGAATCCGTTGAAAGACATGTCCTCACTCTAGTCTCTGTCATGATGGCTAACATGTTATCAGAGAAGCTCTATGGTGAACATGCTATCAAATATCTAGTACATCCTCTCACACGAGGAGTTAGAGGGCTTGAGAGGGCGCAGAGAAGGGCCTTAAAATTAATAAAGTTCATGGGAGAGGAGTTTGGCTTGAGAGATGAAGATATCTTCATCGTGCCGCTAATAGAGGACGTCTCAACCATGCTTAGGATCAGAGAGCTCATCCTAACCTACAACGTTGTGCTGATCAAAATGGGAGTCTATGCTGAGTACCTTAGAGTATTCCTAGGCAAGTCTGATTCCTCACTAGCCTATGGCCATCTTACATCAGTCTATGCCATAAAGATAGCCTTGCGGGAGCTAAGCGAGCTTACTCGAAGTGGAGAGATCGAGATATACCCCATAGTGGGCTCTGGCCTTGTCCCCTTCCGAGGCCACCTTGCTCCTTGGAATGTAAACAACTTTACCCAAGACTACTCTGGCTACTGGACTGTAACCGTTCAGAGCGCTTTGAGATTTGATATAGCTTATAATGACTACCTGAAGACTAGAGCTACTCTCCTTGAGGCTAAAGGAAGAGAACCCATTCTGGGCCACTATGATCTAGCAGAGCTTAGGAGAGCTCTTGAGCTCTTGACCCTAGAGTATTTAAAGGTACTGACCCAAGCATACGACCGGCTAACTCCTCTATTTGAAAGCATGCCTAAGACAAGAGCGCGCATGGAGAGGGCAAGGTATGGCAGGAGATTGCATGAAGCTGTTAGTTTCATCAGCAGATATCTGAATGAACTAGGTCTCAGAAGCGTGGAGAACATAGTTCTCCCAAGAGCGATAATATATACTGCCTCGTGGTACACCATAGGTTTCCCACCATCGCTTATAGGACTGGGAAGAGGTCTCGAGAGAGTTAGAAAAGAGCTGAGCGAAGACCTCTTCGACTTCCTGATCAGGGGCTATAAAGGCCTGTGCGAGGATTTGAAGTATGAAGAGAAGTTCACAGTATTGGACGCTACTCAGAAGTTCCTGAATGAGAAGACCTTCTCTCTACTACTTGAAGATTTAGACATCCTCAAGGAATATCTCGACTTCATACCTAATCCCTCTGAGCACTACTATAACCTATGTCTTGAAGCTGTTAAGAGCCTAGGCAACAAACCTAAGCTACAGGACATCGTACTTAGGATGGCTCTGCATCGCAAGTCATTGGGCTAGGAGAGGATTTGGGCTAACGATTAAGCTGTTCACCATGTACAATGGCTTCATGGAATTGTGGCAGCTCTGCCATCATGCCAAAACTGAGAACTTCATGAGCAGTTCAGGAAGGGCAAGGCCTCATCACTCATCAGTGACTCAGGCGCTCATCATCACAGAGAGAAATCCCTACTGAGGCATAAAAGCGTATGTGAAGCATCACCAGCACAGCTACAGCTTTATGTATCCTGCCTCATAGCCTGGAAAGGCGCTACGTGTAGATCACCAGGCGCGTTAAGAAAGACTATATTTCATCCACTATTAAAAATCACTAAGGATATACTACCTCCTCACAACACTTCACTGCATGAGAATATGAAGGCTAAGGCCTTGGATAAGAGGATTCAGGAGGTATGCTTGAAGCTCCTAGAGGAGAAGCTAGACCTGCACATCAGGAAATGCTTCCTTAAGAGGCTGGATGGGCTATCCAATATGACTTATCTACTTACAGTAATGGATGAGAAAGGCAGAGCCTTGCAGTTTTCCATAAAGGTCTACGAGGGAAGTCATCAGGAGGCAAGGGGGAAGATTCGTACAGAATACTATGCCACTAGATTGCTTCGTCAACATGGCATTGAGACTCCTCGAATAATATATGCGGACTTCAAAGGTGAAGCCCTTGGAAAGCCTTACATGATTAGAGTATGGGTGAATGCTAAAAGTGCAGAGAAATTACTAGATAGAGAGTCTATCCGTGATGAAGTGCTTAAGGTGTTGGCCCATACCCTGGTTCAAATTCATAAAATACCTCTCACGGCTATAGATTCTAGATATCTCCATATACCTAGAAGCGTACATGAATACTTGGATGCTCAGGTAAGATGGCTAGAGAAGCTTGGCCACTCACTGAGCCTGAGAATGCAAAAGCTGATTAGGTGGCTAAGGGAAAACATGCCTTTCAAGGACGAGCTCTCCCTTCCTCATGGTGATTACGGTCTTGATAATGTTCTTATAGATGATCAGCTGAGGCCTTATCTCGTTGATCTAGAGAGTTTCGAGGTAGGTACTACTTCCTCCGATGTAGGCTATGCCTATCTCCTCATAGCGGTGCATGAGGGAACAATCCATAGAGCAGCAGGTCTTGCATGCTATTTCATCGGGGAGTATCACAGGCGAAATTCACTTAGCTATGAAGCTCCTCGTCTTCATAAAACTATATGGAGGCTTCAAGAGCAACAATCAAGAAGTGGCTGCTCATATGCTCCTCTAGTTGAGAACATCTTCATCAGGCTCACTATGAAGTATTTGAGAGATGTGATATTCTCTAAGACGTCCGTGAAGGTGTTATGAAGCTAGTAACGAGATATCCTACTCTAAGCTTGACGCCTTCTCTTCGAATAATTTTAGGCAAAGCTCAAGCACCACTCTGGCCTTCACAATAGCCTCTTCTGAATCCTTTTCATCATACAGTTCACTGGGAGGAATCTCTGCCTCCTCATCTCCATACATGGCAGGGCCTCTGTTATGACTCAAGTCTCTTGAATATCTTGCAATATCGGAGATCTTCTCCTGAAACCATTTTGGAAATAGGAATGAGTAGCGCCTTAGTAGAGGCGCCACATCATGTGATTTTGGGTATTCGACACCATATAGGCGCAATATGGCCTTAAGACAAAGTTCTATAGCTTCTTGGCATAGCCTAACAGCATTATGATGGAAGCCTCTGGCTCGAGAGAACTCAGCGAGTGCTATCCTCTCCTCAGCATTATCTAAATAGGCTTTAACGAACTGTAGCCTTCGCTTAACTTCACTCAACCAACTTCACCCCACACAAATCTATGAGAGGATTGCCTCTAGTGAAGATCCAGTACCATCTTCTACCCATGACCTCTCTTTTAGCTCCATATTTCTCCACTAATAATCTGCCAAGCTTTTTCAAGAGTCTTGTTAGGAAATTATCTTTGTCATACAGTATTACAGCATCATGAACTAGTTCTATGTATAATGGCCTAAAGTATTTGGCTTCCTCATAATCCAGTATTACAGGGCTTACGCCAGTGAAGATCCCCATCTCGCTAATCTTCACTCTCATATCCTCTATGCTTTCAATAGCATCTATTATCATGTAATAGCGTCTCATCCTTGAACGATGCCTAATGTTCCTCATGACTATCAGCACGTCTATGTCGCTCGTCCTCCTATAATCCCCCCTCGCTACAGAGCCGAACACGGCTACTGAGACCAGCTTCTGCTCATGAGCTTTCAGCAACTCATCTAGGAACACTTTAATCAATGTACGGTATGGTTCATCAATTCTCTCTAACTCCTTAACCTTGACCTCAGCGCCCATAGCAGTTCTCCATTTTGGTTCACTATGTAGCTCGATATTAAGCATTTCACTCTATGATGAACTTCATATATCATCTTGAGCATGTGATAGATGGACTGGTAGGAAGGTCGTCTATTTACTAGCCTCCATAAGCTTTCATAGTGTCGATGACACTAGCATACTTTACCAGAATGAGGCAGCATGACCTATTGGCTCGTGTATGGTATGGAGTTTTCTTTGCAGTGTTACATCGAAAAGGAAGTGTCCTTAGAAGGCATGTCCACGAACTTATCGTAAAATAGATATAAATTCAGGTATTACAACAATATGATCGCCATGTCTCTAGACTGGAGGACACTGCTTAAACTGTCAAGAGACTTCTATGAGAGAGCAAAGAAGGAATTTGAAGAAGCGGTCTCTGAAGATGACATTTTAAGTATCAGAGACTCATCGGAGAAGGCTTGGAATGCAGTGGTTCAAGCCACTAACGCGCTTATACTGGCACTAGCTCATAAGCTGCCAGCTAGTCATTTTGAAAGAAGGAAAATATTGAGAGAGCTCGAGGGAAAATATTCCGAAATCGAGAGACTTGGGATAGCTGATAGATACATGGCCAGATACAAGGTACTTCATGGCGAGACATTCTACGAGGGGATAATTGATATAGAGCAACTAAAGGTAGAGTTCAAGAAGGTCAAGAAATACATTGAAGATATTGAAAAACTGCTTATGCAAGTGACATGAAGTGTCGAAGTCAATAAGACTAAAACTCCTGTAGCAGCTCCCATCAGCTATGTCTTCAGAACACAGCAGGAGGTTCTATTGAGTAATGATTTTGCCTTAAGAGTTCAAGATCTCGCCTTCAGAAAAATGCTAATACAGCTTCTAGATCATGAAGAATTTGGAGATAGAGATGATGAGAAGGGTTCTAATGCTCGTGATACCTCTGTTGGCGCTTGCAATATTAACACTACTTGCGATATCGTTCATGAAGCCTCATGAACAATCTAGACCCTCGCTCGAGCCTTTTGTACGCGTGAAGGTGATAATGAGTGAGCTTGAGGAAACAATACAGGAGCTTAATCTCACGAATTATGACACTAAGGTTGCTTATGGAAGGCCTCTCATGAAGATACTCAATAGGATAAGGAGAGCCTATCCAGGACGAATTCTCTATAGAAGCTATGGAACAATCCTCTACTTCCTCCTCAAAAGCCCAGAAGTGGTTGAGATCATCAAAGATAGGCACCAAGAGCTCCTCAACTACACTATAGCCTACTTCATGGAGACTAGGGGAGCAGCTAGATACATTATTGGCCTATATAATGATGATGACTATCACGAAATAGTGATAGAAAACAGAACAAACAAGGCGTTTGTAGTGGAGGTAAGAGAAGTGGGCAAGCTGGATTTTCTAGTCAGGGCCTTAGCCTATGTTCTTCCACCATGTTATATCTACGATGGCTATCATGGTTACGCCATGGTCTTCTGCGCTTCTGACGCTGAGCTAGTTGTACTCTTCAGTAATCGAACGATAATCCTCACGAACCCCATTCTAAGGAAGGTCATAAGCGTTATTAGGATCCCAAAATCGACAGAAGGGAAGATATATGCCTATACACTCATCCTAACCATAGACCTTGACCGTCGAGCCATGAGCATAACTTACAACCCCGAGCTATCTCGTACCATAATCATGAACGGTGAGCTAGAGGATCCAGTCATAGGAGTGTACATGAAGTTGAGCGAGTTCTTAAGCGACTACAGGCAAGCCATCGAGGATGAAGTTATAGTAGCTCACCGTATTGCAGGCTATGCTAACCATAACGTGGTGAAGGTACACTAGCACCATCATCATAACCTTAAAGACTACTTGAAGCCCTCATCGTATGACACGTATCACCCTTTATGATAACGGCTATTAAAACTCATCAAACAGAGTTCTCAAATAGAGAAGGGTGGGCATAATGTCAACAATTAAGCTGAAGCCTCACGAAGTAGCAGTACTTGCCTCCATCTACAGAGGCATTGACACCATAGACTCCATATCCAGAGAGCTCAACCTAGACAAAAACGATACCATCAAGATCCTGGAGAAGCTCATGAATAAAGGCCTGGTGAAGGTAGAGCTGAAGGGGCTTATATTCAAGAAGTATCATTTCAAGCTGACAGAGAAAGGCCTTGAGGCACTATACGATGCCTTAGACAAGGTCAAGAATACCGTACTCAAGGCTAGGGATATGCTGGACAAGGGAAGAGCTGATGAGGCTCAAGTAATCATGAAACCATACGTCGACTATCTAGTACCACTTCTACTCCTAGGGCTCATCGACCATGTCATGTTATGGCCCCTGATATGTGCTCTGGAGCTGTCACTTCACCCACTAGCCCACCATGAATTCCCTGTAGAGACGATGGACGAGGAAGTCGAGAGTATGGAGGAATATGAGAAGCATGATGAGCACCTGGAGGAGATAGAGGACCTTGAGCTCTAACCTAATTATCTAGATTCATAATCTCTGCCTACAAATCAGCATGCTCACTCCCATCAATAGGCAGTATATGATTCAACCATGTAAAGAACTATCATCGTCACAACCAAGGCAAAGGTCATCGAGCTCATCATAAGGCCTATCCCTATCAGTGACAGTAGCGAGTTTCCCATAGCGCTCAGGGAGAGGCCCATGAGAGCCACCATGCCAGCTCCCACAGAGGATGCTGAGCACACTACGTATGTCAACATAGACATGGGCTTGACGTATACGAAGGTGTCTGCATACGTGCCAACAAGGCCTCGAGATGTTGAGAGTCTATGAAGACTACTCGTATATTCAATAGAGCTCCTGGAGCCTTGGATTATTCCCAAGGCAAAGGCCTGAACCTCAAGTATGATAAGAGTCACGATGAAGAGCGCCAGAATGTTGAAATCATTGACTAGATGATATAGGAGGACCATCAGAGGAAGCATTATGATGAGTCCATCCTTCAGCATATAGGGCAGTACTAGGAGGAGAACAAGCCTACGTAGATCACAAGGGCTCGTCCTATAGACCCAGAAGGTAGCTCCCTCGCTTAATCCCCTGTTATAGGCTAGACTCACAAGAGGTATGAAGAGGCCGAAAAGAACACCACTGACTAAACCGATGGCGTCATGGGAAAATATCATCATGTGCAGCAGTCCTAGACTCCTCAAGAACTCCATCACCACATGAACACATAAACATAGTGTGCCTGAAATCATGACGCTTACTATAAGGCTCCTAGGTCTTATCTTAGCTACGACTATATCGAGAAGCCTCCTTACACTAACTGGCTCCACCTCCGCTTCCACGGTCATCTTGAACTCATCGAGAGGAAATGAGTATAGCCTACCCTCACGAATGGATTTGAAGATTGGATAGACCATGATGAATAGGAGCATGATCGTGTAGGAGACTATGAGGGGCAGATATCCTTCATAGACACCATTGTATTTTAAGAGCAGGGAGACTCCTATGAAAACCAGGAGAAGAGGGGCCATGCTCATGACCATACGACTTGTGCTCAAGGCTAGCTGCCGGTCATAATTATATATCACATACATGCAAAAGAGTATCATGGATGAGGCCACGGCTGATGCATAGACCACAGTTCTCAAAATGGTGCCAAACACCTTGTGAATCAAGGAGTAAGGCGACCTTCTGTCGTGCAGCATAAGTATGGACAAGAGGAAGTCAAGCATAAGAAGGAATATGAAGACTGTGAGGAAGAGCCTCATCATGGCTAGTGAGAAGCCTTCCCTAGACAACACCTCAGAAGTTAGGAACAACCTTAAGAATGGTGAGAGATAGCCTGTCTCGCCTATGGAGAATACAATAGATAACATGAAAGATCTCACAAACAAAACCTTGAGGATCTCAGCATCGCTCAGAGGGGCTACATAAAGGCTATAGACATCATCAATAGTAAGGATAGCACCTGATGGCCTTCGGCTCGTGCCCATAGAAGATCCATACTTTGCCCAGTCAAGGAGCATAAGCGATATGACCATGAGTGAGCACATGAGAATCCTTGGGCTCCTGATAGGCAATTCCTGATGGACAACCTCCTTGGCCTCTGAAGGGGAGAATGCGGGAAGTACTATGATGAATGCGTAGAATATCGTGGATATTATCAAGAAGGGCTTCATCTCTCTCAGAATGGACTTCAAGAACAGCTTATAGACCAGGGACTTCAACAAGAACTCCCCCTTATGACAACCTTGTATAGTCCCTCAAGGCTCTCTGTGCCGTACTTGGCCAGGAGGTCATCAAGTCTTCCCTCCTCTAGAATCCTACCATGATTAATAAAGCCCACTCTATCAGCTATTCGAGAAACCCATGGAAGTATATGGCTTGAGATTAGGAATGAAGAACCCTTCTTAGCGAGCTTCATGATCTCCTCTTTAAGCACAATCTGAGAATCGACATCGATGTTATTATAGGGCTCATCCATCACAATAAGCTTAGGCTCCAAGAGAAGGGCCTGGACTAAGGCTAGCTTCTGAATATTCCCCCTTGAGAGCTTAGAGATTAGGACTCTCTCGTACTTCCTTAAGCCAAACGCTTCAAGTAGATACTCAAGCCTATCCTCAACATCTTCCACATTGACACCCCTTAGACAACAATAGAGCTCAATCTGTTCTCTGACGGTAAGGGAAGCATAGAAGACAGGGGCATCAGGAACAAAGGCCATGTACTTCATGGCATCTTTCCTATGAGTTACAACATCATATCCCATCACACGCACATAGCCTTTATCAGGCTTGAGAAGAGAGCATATTATCTTCAGAGTAGTAGTCTTTCCAGCACCATTGGGGCCAACGAGAGCATAAACCTCTCCCTCATAGACCTCAAAGCTGACATCCTCTAGGGCCTTAATCTTACCAAACCTCTTTGCTAAGTGCTTAGCAATGAGCACTATATGACGCATACGAGAGTGATTTAGTTCAGCTGCATAATAAATTCATCTGGTTTAAGGAGAAGAACTATGCTATCAGGCTTCTTGCTATCCAACCACTAGGGGCAAGTATGAGCATAAAGCCTAATTGAGGTCGACTCAGGCCCATACCTTGAGGACTATGATATCATTGCTAATCCGCTCTTGAACGCGACCTTATGCATACTTTTAGATACACCTCGCCCTCACCTTTAGCCTCCATCCACATGACCTTTAATGAAAGCTTGTAGTCCCCCTCATGAACTTTCAATGGAACATCATAGCCAGGTATCAGCATCAGGACTCTATAGCACTTCGCTCTATGCATGAAGAGACAAGGCATATCGATCTCGTACTCCTCACCCATATAGGCATGACAGCTTATGGCTATGGATAGATTGCCTTTAACAGCTGCCTTCTCAAGCTTGAAGATTATATTTGTCTCCTTGAGAACCTTGAAGGTTGCTATGTCATCAAAAGACTTAAAGCCTCTTTCACTATCTATTGGAACTTCAAGTATCACGACCTCAGGTCTGAGCAGCGTTAGGTTCAAGGCATGCTTCTCAGCTGTGAGATGCATTTTCACCACGATAGGCTTCTTCATAGGACGAGGGCTGAAGAACATGAAGGCTACACCTATCAGTATTAATACGAGTATTAGTAGAAGATATTTTCTCAATTTCTCTCACCAAGAGATAGTTCAGTCATAGCCTCATTTATTCCTTGTATTCAGCCTTAGCTTGAGCAGCCTCATCTGAGTTGACCATGAGGTTGATAGCTCGGGTAATATCATGAAAGCAAGCTCTAAACCTAATTATCAGGCTATCAAGCTAATAGATATGGTGTCGTCCCATGCTAGCTGCACGCCTGTATGGCCCTCATGACCTTAGGCTGGAAGATATTGAGCCTCCAAGACCTCCTGAAGGCTGGGCCTTGATAAAAAGTCTTGCTGTTGGCATCTGTGGCACTGATAAGGCTTTCTACACAGGGACCTATCCTCTTCTCAAGAGGCCTCTAGTCCTAGGTCATGAAGTGGTAGGCAAGGTTGTTGAAGGCCCTGAGGGTCTTATCGATAAGCTCGTCGTTAGTGAGATAAATTTCTCATGTATGAAATGCTCATTCTGCCGCATGGGCCTATACACACATTGCCCACATAGGAAGACACTAGGCATAGACTTCGATGGAGGCATGGCTGAGTACTTCATAGCTCCCTTGACTTCACTTCACATAGTAGAAGGCATGGACCCCATCATGGCTGTGGAAGTAGAGCCCCTAGCTGCAGTTCTCAACATGCTTGAACAAACTCCTCCTTCTCCTCAATCCAAGGTTGCTGTCATCGGCAGCGGAAACCTAGCCATACTTATCTTGCAGATTTTAAGGAATATGAATATTGAGACAGTGGCCATAGTAAGAGGCGATAGTCCCAAGAGAAGGTACATCGAGTCATTAGACATTGAAACAATCTGCACTGACAAAGTAGAAGACTATGTTGCCGAGAGAACTCCTGAGGGCATGGGATTTGACATGGTTATTGAAGCAAGCGGCAGTACTGAGGCGCTGAACCTAGCGATAGATATCACAAGACCTAGAGGGATAATACACTTGAAGTCAACGCCTGGAGCCATGTTCAAAGTCAATATGACTAAGGCTGTTGTCAAGGAGCTTAGAGTAATCGGCACTAGATGTGGAACCTTTAGGGAATTTGAGAAAGCCATTCAGATGCTTAGAGAAGGAATCATAAAACCAATAATCACGACTGTAGTAGAGGGCCTAGCAAAAGCGCCTGAAGCCTTCAAGATGTCACTAGATAGGAGACAAGTCAAGGTAGTCGTGAAGCCATGATGAGAGGTTCACGTCTCTAATCCTAGGGAATATTTAACGTATAAATGCAAGAGCTGGAATCAGATAACTTCAGCCGGAGAGGTGCGTCCATTGGAGGAGGACCCTTACATATGGCTTGAGAACCTAGAAGACCTCAATGTGAAGAGGTTCATAGAGAAGCATAATGAGAGATTTCGTGAATTCATAGGCGACCTTTCCAAGAGATTTGAAAATGACCTTTGGACCTACTACAAGGTGCCTATAATATTGAACTTCGAGCCCACTGAGAGAGGCATCTACATATTAACTCGTGAGATGGATGGCCACAAGGTCAAGCTACTTCACTGGGACGGTGAGCTAGAGGAGTTGGCATCATCGAAAAGCTTGGGCAAATATGCCATAATAACAGATATCTATGCATCAGAGGATGGCTCAAAGCTAGGCTTCCACTATAGCGAAGCTGGCGAAGATGAGGGCACCTTGAGGATCATTGATGCTGAGGACAAGGAGGTCATTGATGAGCTGAAGGGGGTGGTTGAGAACATCATGTGGATCGATGAGACTAGATACTACTACACAAGGTTCTACAGACTAGGAAGAGCTCCTGATGGAGCTAAAGCTCCTGTGGAAAGGATAATTTTAAGGGATGTATCGGCGGGAAAGGAGGAGATAGTTTTCGGCACTCAGTATGGAACAAATTATCTGATGAACCTTGTGAAGACATGGGACCCTGAGAAAGTACTAATAAGTGTTGATTATGGATGGGTTAGGTCAGTCGTCTATGGTGGGCTAAGAGCAGA
>Ga0180301_10000012_pt1 | contig 126824 bp, 111 predicted proteins | sample GuaBasSediGuay16_FD_121797 | JGI IMG/M metagenome (GOLD analysis project Ga0180301, IMG submission 121797) | Subseafloor sediment microbial communities from Guaymas Basin, Gulf of California, Mexico - Guay16, Core 4569-2, 12-15 cm | ecosystem: Environmental > Aquatic > Marine > Hydrothermal...
CCCAGCTGCGAAAGGAGGTGAAAATTCCTAGTTCTTAACCCCGTCCGAGATCGCTTCTTGGGCAACTTTTAGTGGCTCCATTACGGCGATCATCGGTGGCTCTATTAGGGTAGTCATTGACACGACTCAAAAACGTAGCCGTGTTCTAGTATGGAGTATTGAAAACATCCACCGCCAAATCCTTTTCGCAGAAGAATATGAAGTTATAGCTGTTGATAACGGGTCTACGGATGATACCAGGAAAATGGTAGTATCCGCCAATAAAATATCAGGTGACAAAAAAATGGAAAAAATTGCCGAATGAGGGCGAACTTGTCCTTTTTAGGCAAAATTCAAAGGCCTCATATGGACAGTAGGAGATTGGCAATATTTATGTTCAGCTATCCTCTGGGTGTATCTGATGTTATAGTTAATTCTGCAAAAAAACTGGCTGATGCTGGCTTTTACGTAGATATTTTTATTGACGAGGTGTCCTTCGGAATTAGCCCCATTTTTTTTAAGCACGACCGTATACAGGTGAGAAGCATATCTTTGGTTGATGTACCGGCTATAAACCTCGAAGAATTTTCGAGCAAATGGCCCCTTTTTGCACGTTTTTTGGCGATCAACAGACGCTTTTCCCGTTTTCCGCTTTTTTTGAAGAATATAATAAGACTGACCGGGAAAGGTGATTATTCACTTCTTATTGGTGTGGAACCATTTGGGCTTGTTTCTGCTTACATTGTATCATTGATCAAAAAGGCACCAGTTCTTTACTATAACATGGAGCTTTATCAACGAAGTAATTGCGAGTTTGAAGAAGCTCATTTGTTAAAGGTTTTGGAGATAGAGGCATCCCGAAAATGTCTATTTACAGTTATCCAGGATAAAAGAAGAGCTGCGGTTTACCAAAGAGAGAATGGTATAGAGAAAGATCAGATACGTTATCTTCCTATTTCAACATCCGGCCCTCCTGTGTATGAAAAAACTGATTACTTTAGAAAAAGGTTCAATATAGACAAGAATAGAAAGATATTAGTATATGCTGGGCATATTATTGAGTGGGCCATGTGCAAGGAAATTGTCCTTGCTTCCGAAAATTGGGAGAATGACCATGTACTTATCATGCATTCGTGGAAGATGGACAATGGAAAAGAGTCCTACTTTAACGAGATAAAAGAAGTCGCTGGTAGGAATGTGATCTTCTCTACCGATCCTATTCCGCATGATGAATTTCCCTATGCGCTTTCCTCTGCTGATGTTGGCCTTATGTTTTATAGTCCCATTGATGAAAATTTCATTGAAATTGGATCCTCATCAAATAAGTTAGCCCAATATTTAAAAGCAGGCCTTCCTGTTATTGCTTCGGACTTTAGAAGCATACGGGATATATTTGAGACATACAAATGCGGCGTCTGCGTGACTGGCCCGGACAAGATAAGCTCAGCTTTGTTGGAAGTATTTCATAATTATGATAATTATCAAAAGGGAGCCTACCAGGCATACCGGGAACATTACGATTTTGATGTCCCTTTTTCCCCTATTTTGGAAGAGATTAAGGCTTACTGTGTCTGATTGGCGCTGCGTTATCTAGGGATATTCGAAAAGATATGATTAAAAAGGTTAGTTACCGAAATCATATAATTGCCATCATTATAAAGCATAATTATCAGAATGAGGGTATAACTTTTTTTACCCCAAATGATTTTTCCCAGCAACTTGCCTACATGAAACGTCCTGAAGGATACCAGATATGTCCTCATGTACATAAGAAGGTAAATCGAGATGTACAATTAACGCAGGAAGTTTTGTTCATTAAGAAGGGCAAGGTAAAAGTTGATTTCTATACACATAGAAAAGAATACTTAGAATCCACAATTCTTGAAAGTGGGGATGTGATACTCCTGGCATCGGGCGGCCATGGATTTACCATGCTGGAAGAAACCGAGATGATTGAGGTCAAACAGGGGCCTTATGTTGGGGATGAAGATAAAGTGAGGTTTTAGGTTTAGATCAACGAGAGATGATTCCTGTTAATGAGCCATTGCTTACCGACCTCACTGTCATCTTGGAATATGACCTGTATTCTTAAGGCAACATAGCATGATTATATGAAGATAGGAGTATTCTTTAAGCACGAAAAAACTGGTGGGGGGATATACCAGTACTTTCTTACTCTAATAGATTGCATCAGAAACTTTAATGGTGAAGATCGGTTCTTTTTATTTCATTGCTACAACATAGAATCTCTTTCAGCTTACAGAAGAGCGGATATAAAAACGATAAGGCTCCAAAGTGAGAAGAATTGTCCGCTTAAGGTTGTTTCCAGACGTGGTTTGGATCCATGCCACGAGGCAATTCATCATGGTAAAAGGGTCTTCTTCAGGACCAGGTCGCTGACTTCAGAGTTAAAGATCGAGGCTGCGAAACATAAAATAGATTTAATGTTATACCCAGCGCCAGAGCGGGAATCGTTCGAAGTAGGTGTCCCCTACGTCATGGCCATCCACGACATTTCCCATCGAATACATCCCGAATTCAAGGAATTCAGTGTAGATGGAATCTATGAACAAAGAGAATACATTTATGACAATGGAATTAAAGATGCACATTTTATTATGGTAGATTCCGAGGTAGGCAAGGAGCAGTTAATAGATTACTATGACACAGGGCCTGAAAAGATAAAAGTCCTCCCATTTATACCTCCTCCTCACCTTTTCGAAGAAAGCAAAAAAGATAGCGTAGATGAGATCAGAGCAAGGTATCAGCTTCCAGATAAGTTCATATTTTACCCCGCTCAATTTTGGCCCCATAAAAACCATGAGAATCTTATAAGGGCTCTCTATTTCATCAAGAAAAGCAAAGGTGAGGAAGTCACTGCAGTTTTTGTGGGATCGAAACAGGAGAGATGGAATGGTTTCAGAAAAATGATAAATTTGGCTAAGGCCTTGAACATAGAAAGTCAAATCATTTATCTGGGATATATAGAATCCGAGCATATGCGTGCTTTGTATGAAATGGCGACTGCATTGGTGATGCCAACATTCCTGGGACCTACCAACCTGCCTATACTGGAGGCATTTACCATGGGATGCCCGGTTATCACTTCAGATATAAAAGGTGTGCGGGAGCAAGTGGGTGACGCTGGAATTTTAGCCGATCCAAATAGTCCTGAAGAAATTGGGATGGCAATTTATCAGGTCTGGACCGATGGGGCCCTTCGAAGAATGTTGGCAAAAAGGGGGCATGAAAGAATAAGCAAATGGACGCGAGAGGGCTTTTGCAGCAGGTTGAAGGCAATCATTGATACGTGTAGGGAAAGGTTAAAAGGGGTATAATGTATTCAGTACCTTAATCATTAGGCGGTCTTGATGATATCAACAGGCGTAAGGACGACTAGCTTAGGAATCCCTCCAGAAGAGTATGCCTATCTTCAAAATTTCGGCAGACTGAATGAGTATGTAGAAAATGCTATAACTCAGTTCATTGAAGCTAAAAGGTTGGAGCGGATTATCTTGTTCGGATCACAGAAAACCGGCAAAGTGTTACAAAGGATCCTTGGTCGTCGGTTCTGTGGTTTCGTTGATTCAGATAGCCTGCATGATCTTGCGAGCATCGATTTTGATGTGATCTTTCTTGCGACCTCACCGGTGCACTATCATGTGATTACCGAGAAAATTAAGGAAACATTTGCAGAAAAGCATCTTCAAATTGTTACACTTTTTGATAGGTCTCAGGACATTGACATAAAGTTGATATTAGAAACTCAACCTAGGTCAGGAACACACTATACAATAAATAATCTAATGAAATGTCTTAACTGGGGATATGGCTCTGTGTTTGACGAGGACTTAGGCCCCGGGTTTAGACGTTCTATTGACGGACGCTTTGGCTTTATCCCCCGCGAGGATAGTACTGAATACGTGATTAAAGCTCACTTTACAACGCCGCTTCATTATCCAGAGTATAGGTATGTGAAGACTATGTTTCAGTTTTCTTATGTTATTGATTCATACTATTCATGGGGGAAAATGCTTTCCCATAGGGCCTGCGGTTTAGATTATAAACTGATGAGCGACTCAAAGGAGTGGGAAATCTTGAGATCATACATTCCACTTAACAAACAGTGGTTGGAATATATCAGTGACAAATTCTACATACGATATGAGGACTATTACCTTGACTTTGGCACAACAATTCAGTGCATTGCAAATTTTATCGGTGTGCCTCCACTTAAAGAATTTGAGAAGCCACGTGTAAACAAGAAACGGATGTACTGGTCTGATCGTTATGATCTATTTTTTGAGGAGGACGTGTTTTCTATACTTGCAAATGAGTTCTATCCATTCATAGCCCAATTCTGGCCAGAGAAGCTAGAAAACCTACGCTACTGATATGGATTCTTATGGGCAAGACAATTGCAGATGAGCGATCGGAAGATCATGAGATTTAAGATGTTCGATCATAAAAAATGAGTTTTGCGGAGATAGAGCTGGTATGGGGAATTTGGGGAAAAAACAAGCGGTCAGATGGCTTGGCTAAGGGGAAAAAGAATGAATATTCTGATTGTCGGGGGCTTGGCCACCAATGGCTCCAGATTAAAACAATTTCATAATAGGGGTTGCAGACTCACCTATCTATCCACTTGGTATTTCGTGGAAGCTTTGTGGGACTTTCAGGATGGGACGTTAATCTATGAACATTTTAGTGATGAAGATGAATTAATGGGAGGAAACAACTTTGAAAATCGGGTTGATGAACTGATAAAGAGAGATAAAATAGATCTTATCTACTGTATATTGAACCATGGGGACCGTTCCAACGAATTTACAAAGAGACTCATCGAAATGCAGCTGAATATTCCCATAATCAGGCATTATAAGGAGCATTTATGTAAATTTGACGAACTCGAAAGGCAGGTTTTATTGGAAACAGACGCACAGATTTATGAAAACACTGAAAGCTATCATTACTTTAAGGAACAATATGGTGTAGGTGATAATTATCTGATTGCTCTTGGTGATCCACCACAGTATGTTACATTTGTACCAGAGAAAATGCCCCCCCTTTTATCTGACAAGGATGGAGAAATACACGTAGTGAGCTTCACCAGCAATAATAACTGCTTTGGTAAGGGAGCTGATTATGGACGCTATGCAATAGAAGAAATAGTTGAGGTTTTGCTTGTCTCAGATATTCATGTTCACCTTTATGGCAACATCCCGGAGCAATGCGTCCCTCTATACGATGATCTGGCCAATCGTTTCCCCGCATATTTACACATTCATGGATTTGTTGATTCGAGGACTACTTGTAAAATAGTGGGACAGTACGATTGGGGGCTTATATATTCCCATCCGAAGAAGCTTTGGGGCTTTTTGGAAAAGGAAAAATGGCACTTTAACCGATTGAATTCTCCCGGCAAGATGGCTCAGTATATAGCTGCCAATGTTCCGTTTTTTTTAAAAAGGGGGATATATAATTTCATGGAACGGACACTTATAGAAAATGGCTTTGGCTTTATATTTGATGATTATGATGATTTAATCAAGCATCTAAGAGACCGGCGAACATGGCGCTATTATCGTGAGAACCTGAAACTCTATAAGCATAGATTTTCCATGGAAGCCCAGGCAGACAAAATGCTGAACTTCTTCAAAACAGTGAAGGATAGGAGAACGAATGTACAGCTTTTCCGATAAGGTGTTTGACATAAGCATCTTTCTATCGAGTTTAAGGAACACTCGAGCCAAGCGTATAGTATTATTTGGAGCAGGGGGATATGGCGAAGGGCTTCTTGATGAATTGGTCAGGCGAGGCATCTCTTTGCCGATCATATTCGCAGATAACGACCGTACCAAGCAAGGTCTTAGCCTGAATGGAAGAGCTATCATTCCACCGCGAGAAACAGATCCGTCAACGGACCTTGTGGTGATTACAACCATTTCTGCCGGGGACCAGGTTTCGTATCAACTGGAAAGCCTGGGGTTTCAAAGGGATGTCAATTACTTTGAGGTAATGTACAGCCTTGATTATTTGCATCCTTTTGACGTAGTCGACTTTTACAAAAAATATGTGGGCGGATTTGACGGATTGGATATTTTGCACATTGGACCGGGCGGACATCTCGGAGTGGAGTTGCTTCTGTATGCCCTTGGGGCTAAATCGGTTTATTCAGTGGAGTACCATTCCTTTAGATTAAAGTATCCTGATGTTTCGCAGGTTAAGAGTTTCTATGAGGGGTTGGCAAAAACAGCGGAGGAACGATGGGATGTGGACCTCTTTGGGCGTGGGCTCCTATTAAATCAAGACGAAAAATTGTACATTGATAAAGACAAGATCCGCCTTTTGTATCCATGCACAATCACTGCATTGCCATTTTCAGATAAGTCATTTGATTTGGTACTGCATCATGCGGTGTTTGAGCACGTCCCTGGGCCTGAAGAGGGCTATAAAGAGATTTTCAGGGTCCTCAGACCTGGTGGAACTACAGTGGGACTGGTAGATCCGCAAGACCATCGTACCTTTTCGTCCTTCAAAGAATATTATCCTCTGAAGTTTTTGGAGTATTCCAGGGAAGAATGGTATGAGATTGCAAAGGAGATGAATTTTCACAATCAAACTACTACCCCAGAGCATAAGAATATGATCTTATCTCAAGGATTTGTCATGAATACATTTGAAATCTTGATGCAAATGGATATTACAGAAGAAATTTGGCAAGAGTTTAATCCTATGTTCAGAAGTTTTGACAGGAAGGAATTAGGCATATTGCGATTTGCTTTTTCTGCATCGAGGCCAGATGATGAATAAGGATACAACTATTTTGCCCCAGGGTAGGGTAGGATCTAGTTTTGAACAATACAATGAATTACAAGAGCGTCAGTTTACTTCTACTGGTGACAAAATTCTGGCGCATCCCGAGGTTATACATCGGCTAAGGTACGAACGACGATCTTTTCCCATAGTTCTTCATATTATGCCCACAGAGCGCTGTAACTTGAAGTGCGTATTTTGCTCTGTAGCACACCGTGATGTAAGAACTGATTTGCCATTTTCTTTGATAATTAACGTCATTGAAAAGATGAAAGAAAGAGGGTTAAAAGCATTGATCATCTCCGGCGGAGGTGATCCAACCCTTTATCCGAGAATCAATGAATTGCTCTGTTTTGCTTATGAACAAGGCTTGGAAGTCGGCATGATTACTAATGGCCTAAGTCTTAATGAAAAAGTCGACCTTGATCTCATATCACGTCTCACGTGGCTGAGAATCTCACTGAATACTCTCGACTACAAAATGGATTTTGACATGGCGGATTTATCAAAAAGCAAAGTTGCCGTTGGCTTCAGCTACGTATGGAATGAGAGGTCCAGTTCCCACTGGACTCGTGTATACAAAAAGGTTGAAGAGATTCAAAGGGCAGTTCCGGTGGCCTATGTGAGGCTTCTTCCAGACTGTAATTTGCAGGGTGAAAAACTGGAAAATGAACACCGCTTCTTACACAAAATGGCTTACGAACTTGGCCCACCATATTTCCATCAGTACAAGACCCATAAAACCCCTGAAGAATGTCACTTGGGGCGAATTCATCCTGTACTGTATACGGATCAGATGATCTATCCATGTGATTCTTTGGTTCTGAATTCACCTAAAACAAATAAGAAATTTCATCGGGAATACGCCCTGTGTCATGCTGAAGATGTTGGAGAATTTTTTGATCGTTCGATAGAAGGAAGCCTGATTGAAACCAAAAGGCTTTGCCCGTGCTGTGTATTTTACAGACAGAATAGGCTGCTCATGGAAATTCTTTATGGAGAGCATGTTCCCGAACCCTTGGAGAAGGGACAGTTTCAGCATGTAAACTTTGTTTGAAAAACGGAGACATGGGAAATGAGCGTCATCAATATCACTAAGAAACAGGGAGATAGAGCGACCGGCGAGATACAGGAAGTGTCAAAGGCTAAATACGATCGTGATTATTTTGAAAATGGTGTTGCATTAGGGATTTCAATGTATGAAAATTACCGTTGGCTTCCTGAGCTTACAATGCGAATGGCTCATTTTCTGATAAAGAGGCTGGGAATAGAGGAAAATCATACAGTCCTCGATTTCGGTTGTGCCAAGGGTTACCTTGTTAAGGCCTTGCGACTGTTGGGAATAAAAGCTTACGGATGTGATATTTCAGAATATGCGATCAAGATGGTAGATCCGGAAGTGGAGGAATATTGCCGATTATCATTTAGTGATGATTTTATTCCGTTCCCCGAAGATTTGCAATTTGACTGGCTAATAGCCAAAGACGTTTTTGAACATTTGGAGGAGGAATATTTACAGCGGTTATTAAAAGAAGCGTATAAACGATGCGAGCGAATGTTCGTTGTTGTGCCTCTAGGTGAAAATGACCGATTTGTGGTGCCAGAGTATGAAAAGGATACTACCCATGTACTGGCAAAAAATACCCAGTGGTGGCGTCAGATCTTTTACGCCAACGGTTGGCAAACTAAGAATTTACGGTACCATATGACAGGACTTAAAGAGAATTGGGCACAGCGTTATCCCCGCGGAAATGGCCTATTTACTTTAGAACGGATGCTCCGTGCTAACGCACTATAGTTTATTGATGTTATTAGGGCTGAAGATCTATGTGCGAGATAAACTTACGACCCGTGGTCGGCTACGATTGCTGACAAACAATGAGTCCTTAGTTCGGAGAAAAAAGTGACTGATTTTAAACTAATCGAAAGCTTGGATGAAATTCCGCTGAATGCAAGGCTCTGTTTATATGGGGCGGGAGGTTTCTGTCAACATCTTTTGAAAAGACTATCTGTGGATAGACCGGATATTAAAGTCCCTTTTTTAGTTGATAGCTTTAAAACAGGAAAAATATTTGGGTTAGATTTAGTTAAACCCCAATCATTAGTCGAAGAAAAAAAACACGATTACGACTTTATACTCATTACAGCTGGGCGTGTTTCTAGAAGTGCAATACTGTCGATGCTGAAATCCTTGGGCATAAAGAACGTGATGGTTGGAAGCGATAACCTTCAGAGTCAAAGCTCCATCCTGAACACTCTTGAAGGTCGCTTTGAGTTTAATTTTAGTAAGGACATCGTCAAACTTAATTTAGGGGGGGGAAGCCATTGGCGCAGGACAGGATGGTACAACCTTGACTTTGGGCAAGGAGGATATGACTTGAGCACGAATTTTCTTTCACCCTTTTCTGATAATAGTATCGAAAAAATATACACTTCTCATACCCTGGAGCACTTGCGTCCTGACAAGTGTTATCTTTTAATTAAGGATTGTTATCGTGTTTTAAAGAAAAAGGCTATTTTTAGAATCACTGTTCCGGACTGCGAGATTTTTATTCGCGCCTTTTATAACGGTGAGAATGAATTATTATTCAAAGGGCAGCAACAATACTTCGATTCTCCAATTGACCAAATACAGCACATGGGAGGAAACCCAGATGGTTTGCATCTTAAGTCTAAAATCGGCCATTACTTTTTTTGGGATAAATATACGCTTTCTTGGCTTCTGATTATGGCGGGTTTTCGTAAAATTTCGGTTGTAAATTTTGGTGAATCGGCAGATCCTGAAATGTGTGAAATAGGGGTGATTGACGAATTCGGCCATCTGATCGATGGATTTGATAATCCGGGGGTATCGCGAGAATCTCTATATTTGGAAGCGCAAAAGTAATTGATCGGTTGTGTAAAATAGATACCTACGGGATTATGTCATGTGTCTTGGGCTTTGTTTTCGTAGTTACTAAGTGATATAAATCTATATCATTGTATTTACGAGAAAAAAGTTTTTATCGTCTTGTCCTGCTGATATAATGATCAAATGAAAAAAGTCAGCATTGTTATTCCCACCTTCAACCAGGCCCAATATCTCCCTGCCTGCGTCGACCACTGTCTCTTCCAGACCTATCCTAATTTGGAAATCATTATTGTTGATGGCGGTTCCACGGACGGAACCAAGAGATACTTGGCGGGATTAAAGTACGAGATCGCCACACGAACGTGTAATCCAGTGGTAGAGCTGGATGATAATGGAGATATTATCCGCAAGGAGATTCTGGCCTATCCTCGTGGCAGAGAGCTACGGATTATCACATTTGATGAAGACATAGGTCCCACACGCACATACAACGAAGGTCTGTCTCGGGCCACCGGATACTACTGCACATATGTCGTTGGTGACGATATTCCGCATCCTCATATGATTGAAGATCTCGTGTCAACTCTTGAATCAACCGGTGCTGATTTTGTTTATTCGGACATGAACCTTGTGGACGACCAAGGGCGGATCATCAGGCAGATGAAGATGCCAGATTACAGCTTTGAAGCCTGTTTTGCTAGGTGGTATCATCTGGGTGTCAGCCATCTTTACAAAACTGAGTGGCATCATAGAGTTGGGTTGATGGATGAGAGATGTCAGTCTGCAAATGACTATGACCATTATCTAAGGTTTGCCATGGCAGGATGCAAGTTTTATCATCTCCCTAAAATACTTTATTCTGTTAGATATCATGGAGATGACCGCAAAACCGGCCAACACACGAAAGATAGATACGCTAACCTGATTGAAGAATCAAAAGCCTGCGCTCGAAAGGCAAAAGCATGGCTGGCTAGGAATAGGGACAACGTAACTCCCTGGACGAACTCGCTTAATCGGCGTAATCTATAAGATCAGAGTAATTTCTATAACCAGTATCAATGAAGATTCTCCTCATTAACCCCCCTATTCGTTTAGATGCCAACCCCAATTGCATTCCCTATGGTCTGGCGACCATTGCAAGCACGTTGCGAAACTCTGGGTTTGATGTGGAGATCTATGATGTCAATGCTTTAAGACCTTCCAAAGATACAATTATCACGACACTAAAAGAAAAGAGCTGGGATCTTGTTGGCCTGTCAGGCCTCATTACGACTTACAAGTTTCAAAAATGGTTGATTCCTGAGTTAAAAGCCATCAACCCAGAATCAGTAGTTGTGTCTGGCGGAGGACTTGCTACGTCCAGCAGCAATCTGCTTTTCAAACACACGGAAGTGGATATCGCGATTGTTGGCGAGGGAGAGCAGACCATGCTGGAACTTTGCCAGACCATTAAGGCTGGTGGCGATTTGAGAGAGGTGCCCGGCATCTGGTTTCGACGAAATGGCCGCATAGTGATAAACGAAGCGAGAAAGAATATTGAGAATCTTGATGAGATCCCCTTTCCAGCCTGGGATCTCATTCCCATGGAGATCTATTTAAGAAACCCCATATGGGGGGATGTGGCGAATAATTCTTCCGGGTTCAGAGAAGACGTTAAAGTGACTCGGAGTATGAACATTATTTCAAGCCGGGGCTGTCCTTTTTCATGCCGTTATTGCTACCACCTGTTTGGCCGTTCTAATTACCGGTTTCGTTCACCCCAAAATGTGGTTAACGAAATTGAGGTCCTGGTGGACAGATACGGGGTAGATTTTATAGGGTTTGTGGATGACAATATGATGACTTCAGAGAAACGACTTTTAGAATTTTGTGATTTGATGGAAAGGAAAGAATTTCCCATCACCTGGGGTTGTCATGGCCGGGTCACCAGTGCCAAGCCGGAAATTTTGGAGCGAATGGCAGAAGTGAGTTGTGTCTGGATTGGCTACGGCATTGAATCGGGAAGCCAAAAAATACTTGATGCAATGAATAAAAGGGCCACTGTTGACCAGGCCAAACAGGCCATCATCAATACCAGAAAAGCTGGCATCTATGCGAACACGACTTTCATTTTTGGATACCCTGGGGAGACTCTTGAGACCATTCAGCAAACGATCGATTTCAAGCGGGAGATGGGTCTTGAGTGTGGTTCCTTTTTTGCCACGCCTTACCCTGGCACGCCGCTTTACGATGAGGCCCAATCACAGATTAAGGATGAAGAAGCCTATATCCGATCACTGGGCAATGCCACGGAATTTACCATAAACCTCACCGAGTTTGACGACGAGACCATGTTTCGGCTGAAAAAGGCGATGGACGAGAATCGGGATGTGATTTGAGCCTAGGATGCTTTAGGGGATATGGTTCACTTCTTTTAACTGCTTGTCATGACTCATCCTATACAAAATTCTTTGAATGTTTCTAGAAGTGGACTCTGATGGATTGCTATTTGACCGGCCTGCTCCCCGCAAGCCCCGTCCGGAAGGGTGGGGATCAAGGGGAGCTATCATGAAATGTTTCTCTTCCTTTCCGGGAAGCTCCGTGCGGAAGCACGGGGAGGCTTCACTCCGACAAAGCCGTAATCCTTTAGGGCGGGTGAGCATACATGATGAATAACGCAGACCGGCCTCCTATAATTTTTTTGCTTGCACTACCGAAATCAGGCTCCACATGGTTGTGTTACATGCTTGCGGATATTCCTGGGTTCCTTTTGTATTCAGGCTATGACCCGACAGGAATAACACAACGGCATGACATCTTTTCGGAATACTTCGATAGTGTCCCAAGAAATCAATATGCTGTAATTAGGCTCCACACGCGATATTCTGAGAGCAACGTTCGTGTTGTTAAGGGGAAAAAAATAAGAATCGTGTTAATGTGGAGAGATTTAAGGGATGTGGTCGTGTCGCGCTACTTTTGGGTGAAAACACTGAGGGACAATCCTTTTTATCAGTTGTACCATGATTGTTCGATTGAAGAAGGAATTATGTATAGTGCTAAATATGTCTTCAAGAGATATGTACCATGGGTCCGAAAATGGAAAGACTATGCTGAAAAACATCCTGATAATTTTATGTTTGTTACATATGAAGGGTTAAAAGAGAATCCATACCAAGTTATTAGGAGTGTTCTCGATTTCTATGAAATTGAAATTAGCCCTGAAAAAATAAAAAATGTCGTCCGGAATTATGACCGAATTCAAATAAAGAAAAAAATACCCACCTTCCGCAAAGGTGATATAGGTGATTGGCGAAACTTCTTTAGTGAAGATCACATCGAGGAGTTTAAGCGCAATGCTGGGGACATTCTAGTGGAATTGGGATATGAAAGACATTTGGATTGGTAGTAATGAGCACAGATGCCGTTTCTATCTTGAGCCTAAAGGTGAATTTTCGTGCTTTGCCGGCTGAAATCGAAATGACAGAATTGGTTGGAACACTGTTGAACATACTGGTGAGAACGGATAGGGAACTTCTGCTGAAGGAAGTACGATTGCTGCTGTCTTATGAAAAATAATGGAAAAGGTTAAAACAGATGTATTGGTTATAGGCGCTGGGGCGGCTGGTATTCGGGCCGCCCTTGCTGCTTCTGAGGCCGGGGCTGAGGTGGTCATGGTGGCCAAAGGAGAACTTACACGGTCTGGTTCGACGTTTTCCACCGTTTCACAGGGATGGGGTATACAGGCCTTGGTTGGCGAAGAGCGCACAGATGAAAACTTAAAGGCTTTTTACGATGATATTATGCGAGTGGGCCTTGGACGGTGTGATCCGAAGCTTGTCCGCATTCTGGTAGAAGAGTCGGGCACTCGCATGGAGGATCTGATTTCATACGGGATACGATTCAGAAAAGATTCGCAAGGGAACTATATCCGAGCCAAGGGCTGTTTCAGCGATTGTGAACGGGCCTTCTTAACTGAGGATATCAGAACCGTAAGAGAGTCCTTCCTGTCAATGATTCGACAGTGGTCTGTCAAAATAATCACTGGAGATGTGGTGGATTTGATTATAGCCGACGGGGCTTGTTGGGGGGCGTGGGCCGTTTCGCATTCCAGAGACATACTCAAGATCAATGCCAAGGCAACAATATTGGCAACAGGGGGAGGTGCTGGCATTTTCAGGGATCATCTTGTAAGCGATGGGCAAATCGGGGATGGCTATGCCCTGGCCTATCGGGCCGGGGCTGAGTTGAATAATCTTGAGTTTGTCCAGTTTATGTTGGGATTGAAAAAAAAGGGCACTCGCCTATTTTTGCCCCTCACGTATCTGCGTAAGCCGGGTATGTTATGCGATTCAGAGGGCCGTGATCTGCTTGAGATCCATATCCCAGACCTGAGATCAAGGGCTAGAGCAGTGGATGACAGACAGAAACACTTTCCATTCAGTTGCCGTGATTCTTCTTACTTGGTGGATATTGCTGTGGCCGGGGAGAGGCAGCTGGGGAAAAAGGTTTCTTGGAGAAAAGAAGACGAGAAGCAAGATTTCATGGAAGTGGTACATTTTGGACATGCCTTTAATGGTGGTGTAAAGATTAATGAAATGGCCGAATCCACAATCCCTGGACTTTTTGCTGCTGGAGAAGTCGCCGCAGGTTCTCACGGCGCTGATCGTATAGGAGGGTGCATGATGACGGCTACCCAAGTATTTGGTGCCAGGGCTGGCAAATTTGCCGCCTTGCGGGCTGGAAAGGTCGGCGCATTACCCGAGAAGGCAAGACTGTCGGAATCTATCAAGAACGGAGTAAGCCACAAAGGATTCGCATTGAAAAATGAGGATTTGCTATGCATCAAAGAGGAAACAAGAGAAATCTCTTCTCAGTACTTGATGCCCTTGAGGCACGAAAGTGGCCTGAGATTGTGCCTGTCCAAGGCTCAGACGGCTGGCTCATATGTTGAAGAAATTAAAGATGTGGACCTACGAGATCTTATAGACGTAAGGAATAGGCTTATCGTAATGGGCTTGATGAGCAAAGCCGCTTTAAAACAAAAAGAGAGTCTTGGGTCTCATTATCGAAGCGACTTTCCGCCCGTAGCGAATAGAGGGCGTTAGGCAAAGTTTTTGTTATTCCATCCTTCCCCGACCTACCGGCACATTCTTCAACTTTAAATCACATCAAACCGGCATTTCTTTCCTTCACCCTACCCATACTGACTACATCTATCTGAAATCATAAATTGAAATGCTCGTTCTCTTGCTGGCATAGTAGTTGCTTGCAATTCAAGTGAAAGTTAAAGTTCAACAAGACCCCTCCGATACGTAGGAAAACAAACAAATACCTGGCAGGGCATTGAAGCCCCCTGTAGCCCGCGAAGCACTGCCGTCAGGCAGAACCTGCGGAGTTAGCGCTTGCTTTTGCGGTTCAATACGCAGTGACCTGTCCGATCCGGACGGTTTTGGGAATGTGTGGTACTGCCTGGCTGAGTGTTAAAAAAACTGAAAACTCAGCAAGTTATGACGTCAACTGCCATGTAATCCAAGGGGGCGAAGCTTGCCTTGATGTTGGGAGGCGCAGTCCGCCTGTGGCGGATCTTAAGGCTGGAGGCTGAAAAATCATTTATTTTGAGTCTGCCAGAGGCGGACGATCCTCAAGCGAAGCAGTCCTCGAACAAAGTGTACCCTTATTATTATCGTGGATAATAACTATGGAGATCAGAGACCAACTTTCAAGTATTCAAGAAGTCAGTGACCAGCTCAAGGTACCAAAACACACGTTGCGGTTTTGGGAGAAAGAGTTTGAGGGCATTTTGGTGCCTTTGAGAACCCAGGGTGGGCAGAGGCGGTATACCCCCGAGAACATCTCCATCATTGAGGAGATCAAAAGATTGAGAAGAAAAGGGATGAGCTTGGCTGAGATCAGGAGGAAGCTCAGCAATAGCAATAAAGTAAAAGAAGACCATTCAAATCCAAACACAATTGATGCTCTGGTAGAGAGGGTGGCAGAGGTTGTAAGGGCAGAGGTTTATAGATTTTTTGAGAGGACGGATTGGGAATAAAAAGCCCTGTGGGACTTGAATATTCAATAAGTCTATCTACCAACGAAATGATAAATCCATATTAGAGGACATGGCCATGTCACGAATTTTTTATCTCTGCTCAGACGAATCAAAACCAACAGGCGGTATCCGAACAATCTATTACCATGTTCAACATCTTGTAGAATCAGGTTTCGACGCTAGTGTTGTTCACTTTACGCCAGGGTTTAAAATCGAATGGTTTTCTTCGGAGGTCCCTGTTATTGACGGATCCAAACAACTTCACATCGCGACAAATGATTGGGTTGTTATTCCAGAAGTTTTTATTGATGCATTGAAGGCTTTCAGTAATATCCAGTGTCACAAGGCAGTTTTCTGTCAGAATCATTATTATATCTTTGACTATATGCCAATAGATAAAAAATGGAGTGACTATGGAGTCGAAAGAGTTTTGGTCAGTTCTAGACAGATCCAGAAGTTTGTCCTCTATGTTTTTGGAATTGAAGGAGTGTATATTCCGTATGGGATAGACCACATGCTTTTTTGTGAGAGGCCAGAAATCCACCGATTACAAATTGCCTTTATGCCGCGAAAAGGCTTATGGAACATTCGTCAAGTCCAAGGCATTATCCGGCATCGACGTCCCGATCTATTTAAATCGTTTCCATGGATTGCCATTGACGGCATGTCGGAACAGCAGACAGCCCAAACACTTCAACAAAGTGTTTTTTTCCTTTCCACAAGTTTCCGGGAAGGGTTTGGCTTACCACCATTGGAGGCTATGGCCTGCGGGTGCATTGTAGTGGGATTTACAGGAGGTGGGGGGCGGGATTATGCCACTAAAAAAAACGGTTTCTGGGTGCCTGATGAAGACCCCATAAGCTTGGCAGAAGCATTGGAGAAAATTCTAAGCGATTATTACATGGATCCCCAAAGTCCTGCATGGAAAGAACTCCGAGAAGAAGCTCTCAAAACTTCAAAGCGATACAGTTTACAGAGACAAAAAGAACGATTAGTCAATTTTTGGGCAAATACGCTTACATAGAAATAATCCAATTACAATGTTTCTGAATTTATATTTCCTTTATTGGCTGAGGTGCAAGCAAGCGGGTGAAATCTCCAGCTCGTATAGCCTATGTCTCGGAGAGAGGAAACAGTTCATTGGAGAAAGAGCCAGATATAGATGGAAACCGAACAGGTGAATAAATAATCCCCCGACAGAGAGAATTCATATGATCAGTATTTTTACATTTACCCTTGGCCGGGAACTCTATTTAAAGAGACTCATTGAATCGATTCAAAAACTTGGTGGTGATGCCGATTTTGAGCATCATATCTGTTTTCAGGGAGTTAAGCCAAGTGAGAGCATGCGAAGCTACCTGCAAACACTATCAGAGTCCTATCCCCTGACATTGCATCTTTGGGACCAGAACTATGGGACAGGAGAGGGAATCAACCGAATTATTCCATACTTGAAAGGGGAGTTAGTTATAAAGCTTGATGAGGATGCAATCGTTCGATCGCCAAATTTCTTTTCCCACATTAACGCAATCCATGAACTTGTTCCAAACGCTGTATTTTCTCCTTACCCGGTAGGACTCATCGACAATCCTGGTGGCAATGTGGGAGGCCAGAAACCCCGATTAGGACATTTCGTCCGATACTCTCATAAAATGGATACGTATTATACATTCCGAAGAACCCATCATGTGGGGGGATTCGCTCGCATTGCTCCTGCAGAGATCGTTCGGAATTTCCAATGGCCGAATGATCTGAATCAGGGACCGAGTGGCTGCGAAGATGCTAATTTTTCCAGGTTCTGTCGGGAAGCGACCATCCCTATGCTGTATCTTGAAAACGCCCTCATTGTTGAACATCAAGAAAGCACCCTTGGCCAATCCCATAGGTATAAAAAGAAAGTGTCTCAGCCGAGACCTCTATCATTAAACAATGCACAGTCCAATAATAAACCAATGATTTCGGTTGTCATCACCACATACAACAGGAAAGAAAAACTTAAAAGGGCACTGGAGAGTGTCATCAATCAAACCTTTCCACACTGGGAGATCATATTGGTAGACGATCATTCAACCGATGGCACTGAAGACATGGTCAAAGATTACATGGAAAGGTTAGGGGAAAGGATAACCTACCTGCGTCGAAACGAGAATTATGGTCAAGATGCCCGCCCGAAAAATGAAGGAACCCTTGCCGCAAGGGCTGAGCTCATCGCCTATCTGGATGATGATAACGCATTTCGAAAAGATCATCTTCAAGTTCTCTGGGAGGCCATGGAGAAACATTCAGACACGGATTGTGTATACGGAATGCGCATGCTTAAAGATGAAGCCGGCCAGCTTCCAGACCGTCCCGGGATTAGCAGTCCTTTCATTCCACGCAAGTTGCAGTTTAGGAACTACATCGACACCTCGGATGTTCTATGCAGAAAGAAGGCGATTCTGGATGTCGGCGGCTGGGATGAAACACTTCCAAAACACATCGATTGGAATCTTTGGGTCAGAATGGCCAAAGCGAACAAAATGTTTATACAAGTTCCAAAAGTAATTACCGATTACTACCTTCATTCAGAAATGAAACAGCTAAAAGTTCAGTATGAAAAAGATCCTGAAACAGGTCGTGAGAAACCAGGATTTGACCCAACACGATGCACGATTTGGCCAGAAAAGACCATTATAGGCGACGAACCAAGGCTTAAGATTACTGTCTTCACACTGACCTATGACAGGCTGGATTATACAAAAGAAACCTTTAAGACCATGAAAGAGCTTTCCGGCTACGAGTTTGATCATTTTGTAGTCGACAACGGGAGCACGGATGGAACGATTGAATGGCTTCAAAACAAATACAAGCCATACAAGCTCATTCTGAACGATCAGAACGTTGGCATCAGTATGGGGAGCAATCAGGCACTGGAAGCGATTGGCGATGATTATGACATCATTGTTAAGGTGGACAACGATTGCGCGTTCCTTACAGAGAACTGGCTTCAACGCATTGGGGAGATATACCGAAGAACAAGAAGAATCGTATGCTCTCCTTTTGTGGAAAAAATGGGAGACGATCTTGGAGGTATACCAAAAGAGCTGATAGAACCCCTCAAGTCATGCAACTTAGGCCAAATCGGAGATGAGGAAATCCGAGTTGAAGAACACCTCCCAGGTATCTGTATTGCAGCCCCAAAGGAAGCATACAAAAACTTCCGCTGGCGGGATAAGGACTTCTTTCACGGTATTCAGGACCTGGAGTTTTCAAAGCACTGCTTGAAAAGCGGTTTTTTCCTGTGCCGCCTGGAAGACATAAGGGTTGAGCACCTGGGTTCAACAACGACTCAGGCGCGGAAATATCCAGAGTATATTGACAGGCTGAAACGGAAAAAAATTACGCGTTATGTAGAAAGTAACGAAAATGGTCACAAGAACTTCGTGATCGATTACGATGACTTTACTATTGGTTCCGCATTTAAGAACCTGCTTCGCATCAAAGAGCATTACCCGGCCTTCAAGGTCACTGCATTTACGATTCCCATGAACATATCTGTGCTCAAGAATGAACTGCCTTTTGAAAGACTTAAGGAATGGGCTAAGATCGTTTCAAGGCACGACTGGATTGAAATTGCTGTTCATGGGTATGCCCACATCCCAAAAGAATGCATGGTTGATAGAGAAAACGCAGAGAAGCTGATATCCGATTCGGAAAAAGTGCTTACCGATCTGGGATTCAATTGGGTGAAGGTCTTCAAAGCGCCCCACTGGTTATCTTCTAAGGAGATGTATGAGTGCCTGAGGGACAGAGGATACATTGTAGCTGTAGATCGTAACCAACCCAAGCCGTGGATCGAGGGGTTAAAAATATATATCTACAACTGGTCCCTCGATGAAACCGCATTGCCAAGGGGAGAATGGATTAAAGGGCATGGACATTTCTACGGCACACCTAATGACATCCAATTGACCATGCCGAATTTCTTCGCCAATGTGCCCTCAACTTCAAAGTTCTACACCATTACTGAATATGAAGAGAGAAAAAAGAGAAAAACAAAGAATACTTGAGGTTTGCTGTAGGGGATGAAGATATCCGTCGTTACAGGGACATATAATCATATCAAACTCTTGCCTAAGCTATACCAATCCCTTAAAAACCAGACATACAAGCATTTTGAGTGGATAATTTGTGATGATGGCTCAAATGATGGAACGTGGGAGCTTATCCAAGACTACGCAAGTGAAGATTGGGTTGAGGGCTTTGCGCAAACGAACAAGGGGATGAGGCTTGCGAGGTCCCTGAACAACGGCATTCGCCATGCAAAGGGGAATCCTGTTTTCTTTGTTATGGGTGATTCCTACTTGGACGTTGATACGCTTGAAAAGTTGGCACAAAGCTATATTCCACAATCCGCTGGCTCCGGTCTCAGGAGGCACGTTAATGAAGACGGATCATTTCATTCTTGGGAATGGAGATACAGAAAAAATCTGGATGGGTTGATAGTAAAACTTAAGGCCTGCATTACTGACCAAAATGTTAAGATACATCCATTTGCCCATTTAACCGGGAACTCAATGATCGTTTCAAAAGAGCACTTAGAAAAGATAGGGTATTGGCCGGAAGAATATGAAGGGTATGGAAGGGATGACTTGACGGTTTTCTTGCGACTGGAAAGGCTTGGTGTCGAGTTGTACATGTATAACAACATAATAATCAATCACGTCTGGCATGGTGAGGGTGGTGCTGATAACCCTAAAAATATAGAGCTTTTTGAAAAAGAGCTGATCTCACCCGGATTTGATAGACATGACAAAAAGTTAGGAAAAGCATTCCTAGATAGATGATCGCTAGATATCTATAATAAAGTTTCTGGCAAGCATGGAGTATATGTCAAGACAAGAGATGAGAAGCGACCTGTTGTTGGTTCAGGTGTATCACCCTCAAAACATGAACATTGGCGACTTTATCTACAGGATTGAGCAGCCGTCCAGGGCCATGGGAAAAATCCACGGCGTGAAAGTTATTAACATTAACATATACTCTCCCTATTTGAAGGAGGTGTGTCTTCAAGCTGATATTCTGATATTGCATATGGTGAGCGACCAGGACATGTTGCCCATTATAGAAGAAAGGAAAAGGCTAGGCCTTCCCAATGTTTTTGAGATATCTGACATATTTATTGGTTTTCAGCGCAGGGACCCAATGAGGGAATACTTCAAGGACCCTTTGAATCTGGCGACGATATTGCAATACATCAGTTTGGCTGATGCGGTTCAAGTGACCACAGAAGAACTCTTAAATACTTTCAGCTTTGTCAACAGTTGTTTCATTGTTTTTGAAAACCATATCATGAGTGTCGGCGAATTTTCCAAGGATAGGAGTGGTGCAATTACCATAGGCTGGGGGGGCTCGTTGTCGCATTTAGAAGATTTAGAATGGATCGCTCCGACAATTATTAAGACTTGTAATGCCTATCCCAATGTTCGGTTTTCCTACATGGGGAATAAGGCAGGATTTAAATATTTTAGAGATATTCCAGGGGCTCAGAAGATCTATACTTCACCAGGCAGTCTGCATGACTATTATGATTTCCTTGAGACCATTGATGTTGGAATAGCTCCCCTTCTGAATACGGAATATAATCGATGTAGATCGGACATAAAATTCGTTGAATATGCCTCACGCGGTGTAGCACCTGTCCTCTCCGCACTGCCGCCCTATCAAAAACATGCTTTAGATGGAGTAAATGCTTTCCTGTTCGCTGATGAGAACGAATTATTCAATGTACTTGTAAGATTGATAAAGAATCCAGACTTGCGTCTGAAAGTGGCAAAAAATGCTTATAAGTATGTAAAAGAGCAACGCCTGGAATGCCTTCGAGCACCAGAACGTGTTAAGTTTTATCATGAAATGTGTGAAACAAAACCTCGAAAAAGTTTGCCTGATGAAATTTTGGAGCATATCAGTAGTGACTCTGAGGCCTATTTTGTAAAAGAGACTATGGCTGAGAGACTTTCATTTCGTGGGTTAACTTTGAATAATCGAGGTGACGTGATCGGAGAATGGCGTTTGCACAAAGAAGCGATCAAAAGCATGCCTGAATACCATGTCCCCTATTTTAGATTAGGCGAAAGTTTATTCAGGCATGGTAAGACAGAGGCCATTTACTACCTGGATCATGCCAATAGGTTGTGTGCGGCTTCTCTTCGAACTAAACTCCTCTTGGGCCTGGCATTTTTGAACAGGGATAAGCAAGCAGCTTACCGTTATTTCAAAGATGCCCTGGAAGTGTCTCCCATGTATGCCCCGGCCTGGGACGCGCTTGGGAGAATGCAGGAAGAATCTGGAGATTACGGAAAAGCCATCGAGTTCTTTAATCTTGCGTTAAAGGCCAATCCCTTTTATGGGTTGGCATCGCTGGGTTTAGGCCGGGCCTATTTGGCGATGGGAAAATTGAACGAGGCCCTTAAAGCCTTACACATAGCAGATGATATCTTACCCAACCATGTGGAATCGAGATTACAACTGACAAAACTCTTTTTGAAAATTGAAAAGTTTGAAGAGGCAGTATGTCAATGTAAAAGAATACTCGGAGAAGATCCCCAAAACAATGCTGCACAAAAACTTCTTGCTGAAATTAGCGATCGATATGTGGCAAGCGTATAAAATTCTTCTCAAGAGGCTCCAACATAGAAGAAAACACAAATAAGTGGTGGAACGGACGGCGGAGAGCCTTTTGCTAAGGGCTATCAGATAAACTTAAATTTGGTGCGAGCATAAGCGATCCTCGATTTTTCCTATCAACCATAATAATTTTGAAACCACGTGGGAGACATTATGAAGACGGTTCTTAAAGCCGAAGTCATAGATGGTATTCGGACTTTGTCGGTCGATAGCCAACACCCCATTGATAAGGCAATTCCAGAGATAAACCATGTGGATGCTTTTTTGGCCAGCCAGATGCCTCAAGAACTGAAAGAGCAGATTCTTCAGATACCCAGTGAACTTAACATATATCTTTCGGCAATATTTGAGGTCATGCTATACACCAAAAAAAGTTTTGCTGAATTGATCGACCTCGTAAAAGTTGAGGTCCCAGTGGAAAGGGATTGGAATTCTGTTCATCCAGACCCGGATGATCAAGAGTCCCTTGATGATTTTTACAAAAAGACTGAGGCATTTATCTACGATGGCATGGCCAATCATACCTCTCCCCCTACAATGGCTACCTTAGGAGAAGTAGTGCGGATATGCCTCCACTTTGGATTGAAAGAAATGCTGGACTGGGGGGCCGGAGTGGGGACCCTGACAATTCTTTTGAACAAATACGGGATACAAACACATCATGTAGACTTGCCTGGCAAGACCCTTGAATTTGCACGATGGCGATATCGTCTTCGTGCCATGGATGTTAACGTTATCCCTTTGCCTCACCTCTTTACAACAGAAAGTGTGGATGGCATTGTCTGCCTTGAAGTGGTGGAACATGTAAAAGAGCCTGTTGAAATGCTCAAAAAGTTACATCGTATTATAAGGCCTGGAGGCATCCTGATATGTTCTGAGTCGTGCGCTCAACTTGAATATTCATCGCATTTGAAAACAAATGCTTCATTTTCCGGAGAGGCTTTCATTGAGAAAATGAATCAGATTGGTTTCCAACTGATACCGGAGTTTTCCCGGTTTTACCCCAAGACATATCAGAGAATCTAATGATACCCATCTCAAAAAAGGCTCTTTAAAGCTTTTATGGCTGGACGACCGGGATAGCCCTCTTTCAAAAGAGGTTACGATGCCGGGAAGATGGCCAGTTTGCAAAAACATCCCATCAAAGAAATCCATTGAGAAAGGAACAAGACGACCAATGCAGCAAAAACTTCCAGAACGTTTTTCCATGACCACCTTAGAGAAAAACTTGGCGGCCCTGATGCCTGTCAACGAGGATCTGGTTCGGCGTATATGTCTTCCAGTTGACGGGACCCATATCCATTTCTTACAAGGTGGAGAGGCCCGATACCAGAGACACCGCACCCTTTTACCTTTTGTTGTTGGTAAAGAAGATTTTCTCAGTACCTTGGGCGATGCCAACATCGGAGAAAATATATTCCTTTTTGGCATTGGATTGGGTGAACAGCTTGATTATCTGCTAGAGCATTTCAAGGAGGCCGGAATCACAGTTTGGGACCGTGATCCCTGGCTCGTCCGTCTGGTATTAATGCAAAGAGATTACAGTCAGTATATAGGTTCCGGACAACTGCAATTACATATGTGCGCGGATCTTTTTGGCATGCTTGATACGGTCAAAAGCGCTTCAGTCATATGTCATCCTTTCTTGCGCTCGGTTTACGAGAATGAATACAAGCTGGTTGAGGATGGTGTGGGGAAAAAACGAGCCATCATCTGTTCAGGAGATCTTTTTGTGGATGATGTAGGTAAAATTCTTAGGGGGTTTGGCTACTCTCTTTACACCCTCGAGATCAAGAAGTTGGCTCTTGAAGAAATAGAGACGGCAATCCAGCGTTTTGATCCCAATATGATTATAGCCATTAACTATACAAATGGCCTGGCGGAGATGTGCCATAGCCAAGGCGTTGACCTGATTTGCTGGGAGGTAGATCCTGCCGCAGACCGCCTTAAACCGTGTAATGCACCTACAGATCGAGCTTTCATCTTTACCTACAGAAAGGCCAATGTGAGGGCATTTATCCAGGCTGGATTCAAAAACGTCGAGTACCTACCTCTTGCATCCAATATTGAAAAAAGGTTTCCAGCAGAACTTTCATTAAAGGAAAAAGAGAGCTATGGCTCGTCATTATCATTTGTTGGATCTAGCATGATTGAACAGGCCAAATCCTTTCGGGATATCTTTCTTTCTCATTATAAGGCTTACTGTGGAGGATCTCCCAATGCGGTAGAAGAGGGAAATCGCCTGTTGGAAGAGATCCTGTCGGTCCAGCGGCAAGATCTTTCCACTTATCGGATTCCCGATCTCTTGAGTCAGTATTTTTCAGACTTTATTAGTTACCTGTTTAATCTCCCGGGGGCGCATAATCCGTTCATGCTGGTCGGTGAGATTGCTGCAGCTGAGAAGCGGATCAACTACATCGCCAGTCTCGGTCGCCTGGGCCTTAATGTGTGGGGAGACCAGGGGTGGCGGATAACAGAGCAATACGGAGTCAAATATATGGGAAGTGCGGGCCATACCTATGAGATCAATAAGATTTATAGCGCTTCCCTCGTCAATGTGGATATCAACAGGCTCTATCAGGCCGATATTGTAACCATGCGGGTCTTTGATATTATGGCCTGTGGCGGGTTTGTCCTGGCCGAATACAGCCGTGATCTGGACGAGCTCTTTGAGATTGGGAAGGAGGTTGAAGCCTACCATACACTTGATGAATTACTCTCAAAGGCCTCCTATTATCTGGATCACAGGGGTGAGGCATTAGAAATCGCCGAGCGCGGCCGGGAAGCGGTGCGAAACAACCATACCATAGAAAAACGCGTCAAGTACATGTTGAGTGTGGCCATGAATAACCAATGAGATTTAAAAACCCGCGTTAAAGCCATACAACATGAGTTATGAATATCCTTATCATCGGTAATGCCTATCCGCCTACCTATATGGGTGGTGAATCGGCCCATCTCTACAATCTGGCAACCAGTCTGAAAAAAAGGGGACACACGATTTTTGTGGCTCATCCGGCCGCCAGTACGGACGGCCGAACGAGCATCCGGTTGTCTCGCTCAGGCGAGGGGATCCATGTTTATCGGCTCTGTTTGCCTGCAGAAGATAGGGGGCTTGAAAGGCTAAATATCATGCTTATGGATATTTTTCAGGGTCTGCTTGAAAAAGGAGACGAGATAGACATCATCCACTGCCATTCAAACAAGTTTTCATCAAGTATGGAGGTTCTGACGAAAAGATATTCTGTCCCGCTGGTTACAACCATTCACGCCGTCCACATAGCCATGGTCCATGACTTGATTAAGAGGAAGGGTACTCCTGTGGATCCCCATGAACTGGCACTTTACACAGCAGACACAGAACGTCAGAAAGCTATCTGTGCTAAAAGTGCGAGGATTATCGCCATCAGCAGGGCCATGAACTCATTGGTCGTTAAATATTTTGACGCTGATCCTCAAAAAGTAAGGCATGTCTATAACGGCATTAACTTTGATCGTTTAGCCAATTTTTCCGACCAGAGCCAAATGGAGGAAATCAAGAAACGACTCGGGATTGGCGACAGAACAGTGATCCTGTTTGCAGGTCGAGTTGAACCGGTCAAGGGAATTCAGCCTCTCGCTTCAGCCTGCAAGACCCTGTGCGAAAGGTATGACCAGATTGCCTTTATCTTTTTGGGCAATGGGAGTGCAGATACCTGGTTAAGGTCTTATTTGGCCGAATGCAGAAACGTATATTTTATTGACTGGCTGTCCTTTGATGGCGTGATACCCTACTATCATTTGGCAGATATCGCAGTCGTTCCTTCACTCATAGAACCCTTTGGCTTGGTGGTTATTGAGTCCATGGCCTGCTGTACATGCGTGATTTCATCCAATGCCGATGGCTTGGATGAGATCATTACTCATAACCTGAATGGCGTAAAGATTCCTCTGGTCGTGGATGAATACGGGGATCGAGATATCAGGGCAGAAGATATTTGCAGCGCCCTGGAAAGGGCTATTTGCGAGCCTGACTGGCGCCAGTCACTGGCTGACCAGGGTGTTATGAGGGCCAAGGAATTCACTCTGGATCACATGGCCGAGGAGGTAGAAAAAGTCTATTCAGAGCTTTGAACTGTACAAGTGAACGCATTCCCCATCCCGATTTATTGGGACTCCAGGGAATCTTCAAAGATTTTGGATAAACGCTGCTTCAGTCCCTCGGCTTCTGTGTCGTTCGGGAGTGAGCGGGCAAGTTCCCGGAACATCAGATATGCGTCAATGCGGGAAGCGGATTGGATAATTCCCCGCGCTTTCTTTATGAGGTCTCTTTTTTCCTCCTCTATATAAGTAAGAACGAGCCGTCGTTTTTTCCCTGCTTTGGCATCCAGTCTTGCTCCTTCAAGCAGGCTGGTCGCTTCTGACAACAGTCCCATTCTTGCCTTGAGTTTGGCCATGAGGAGGCGGATTTCAAAACCATTGTCCGGGATGATGTTATCAAGCTCCATGGCGGCTTCATGGTGAAGGCCATTATCTGACAAGAAATAGATGTAAGAGATACGTTCAACCAGTTTCTCATCTTGCGACGTTTGATCCATGCCTTTGCCCACCCTTGCCATTTCCATTTGTTGTTCAGAAATTCGTTCCAGAATTTTTTCCGATTCAGTTTTCATTTTTGTAAAGGCCTCAAGATTTTTTCTGATTTCAGCACTCAGACGCCGCCCTGGTTCCGAGATAGATGCGATCTTTTGAGTCTCACGCTTGAGTTTGAACCAGATGGAAGACATATATTGATTTAGCAATGGGTTTTGAACCAAAAAATCCTGTATCTCCTTCCCGTCCTGATTGATTTGGTTTGCCAGTCCCTGGTCTATCTGGCCCCTCTTGAGCCTTTTGTCAAATTCTTCTAACGCCTTAATGCCGCGAGAGCAAATTTCCATTGTCTTTTGGAAGACCTTGGATAAGGCTTTCATACTGGATACAGGAAGCTTCTCTCTAACGGTCTCCAGAGATAAAGACGCAGATGGCAGCTTCTTTGAAAGGTCAGGCAGATTTTTACAGACCTCATCTATGTCCATTTCTAAAGTCCCCTCGATACGAGCGCCTGACAAAGTCGCGTTGATCGGTCTTGCTTCCGAGCATTTGATGTGCCACTCAAGGTGACGTTTAATATCTGAAAGGTGGGGAAAGGTCCTGACTATTGTATTATGCATGCCAGGGGCCTTGATTAAACGAGGATCATCGGGCTCAAGGTGCCTCCTGAAGTGGTGCCCGTTAGCATGGGTAACATTGTCCACGGCCAGATCAAGTCCGATCAGGATAATGGGATCTGCCTCCAAGTAAACAGCCAGATTAAAGGCAAAAACGGCCACAGAGGTTCCTGTGCTTAAGGAGAGTCGGTGGTGCTTGTGGGAAGGAAGCATAGGGTAAAGTGCTTTTTGAGGTACGGCAAAACAAGGCCCAAGGTATTTTTTGACGAATTTAGGATGGGAGGAGGAAGAAAAAATCAGCGGGGTCTGCTGGGCAAATCGGGTATGTTTTAGCATACCAAAAGACTCAATATTCTTATCAGATGTCAAGACGAAGTCTGCTGCAATGCCATTGGATAGTAGGTTCCTCCAGGAGGCAGCAAATGCGAAAACAAACATCTTTTTTTGCGCCTGGCTTATTTTTTCCATGGACCGATCCAACGAGGGGCCAGGGCCTACCAGAAGGACAGGCTTGCCCTTGACTAGAGATTTGAGTATTTCCACACCGGGCACCAGAGATACAATGATGGTGTTTTCGATCTCATTTTGAATTGAGGTCCTGCCAATTAGGGTGGCATTTTTTATCAGTACATTCGCATAACGATAGGCCTCCTCTATTTGTTTGCCCCATTTTTTATATTCAATGGATATCGCCTCGCTTCTGGGATCCACAATAACTTTAATTTTCTTATGTAGAAGCCCTTTGCTGAGGAGATGCAGAAAAAGATTCTCAATGGCCTTTTGGTCGGGCTTTACAATGTGCAGGTTATCAGTTCTGATGGGCTCGACAAGGTCCACTTGGTGCAATGCCAGCTTAAGCAGCCAAGGATTTGGCTCCAGGACCATGATATGATGTCCATGGGCCATCTTTTGAAGAATTGCACTGACAGTATATCCCAGACCCATTCCCACCAGACAGGTCATACTACCGCTTGAAAGGTCCATGCCATGAATGACCGAAAACTCTGCTTCAACAGAGGGGGATCTCTCATAATAGAGAACCTGGTTTCCGGATGATAGCCGAATCAGGAGATTAGCTGAACCGTCGTTGGTTGGCAGGGGGCTTATACCTGGGTCCGCTTGGGCGCCATCAAGCCAGGTGTGCAATTCCGGGTTAAGATCGAAGAGCGCCTCCATGTTCTTTTTAAAGATATGGCTGCCTTCGAGAGGTAGTTTTTGTTTTAACATAATTCTAAAAATATCACAAAAAAAAGCTCATTACCATTTAATTTTTCATAACTGTTATTTTTTCGATCCTATGTAGTCATGCGTGGGCCGATACTGAGGGCAGGAAATCAGGCCGATTGGTGAGATCAGAGATCTCCCTTGCCCCATGAAAAGATGAAACTACTTCATGGGAATGGACTCAAGTTTTACTGAAGTGCGAAAGTGAGTATAATCTCGTGTCGAATCCGTTTTGTAGGATGATCACCTTACTGTTTTTTTGGCATAATTATTGCCTTAGCATTCTGATATTCAATAGCACAAAAGGTTCCCATGCAACAACAGTTTCAGCAAATAATAACTGCCATTCATAAGAAAAGATGGTCCTTTCAACCTTTAACCAAAAAGGAGCTCGTATTTCTTTTGGCAGATTGTATCCTGGATAGACGGCTCTTTTCCTCGCCCAACTGGAACTGGCGCTATGGTGGGGTCAGATACATCCCGGATAAACAGACCGATCCAGAGCCTTCAAAAATACTGGTTTTGCAATGGCCTGGGACATTGGGCGATGTGGCCATGAGCGCTCCGGTATTCTCCATATTAAGGCAAAAATATCCCCATGCAGAAATCTCCTTTTTATCTGGCAAAACAGCTCAGTATATCTTTATGGGCAACCCTGACATAGATGTTTTGATGGACAATCCTCTTGACCCTTATTTAGAGAAGGTTATGCATGGGCGTTCCATTGACCTTGAGGCCCTGTTGAGAGACATCTCCAGCCTTGTCGAATTATTGACAAAAAACGAATATATTCTCCTGGTCAATCTTCAGGTTTTGCCCATGTCGGCTGTCCTGGCTAAGCTGTCTGGAGCCAAGCATACGATCGGAATGACCCTGACGCCCGATGGGATGCCTGTTATCCACGGAAATATCTGGGCGGCTTATCTATTTGGGGTTTCCGCAAGCCTCATGAGGAGATATAACCTGCTCCACCGTACAGAGATCTTTAACCTGATGATTGATGAACAGGGGAGGTTTATACCTGACTCCACGCTTTACATCAATCATGAAGCGGCGGAGAATGTTCAGGCATTTTTTGACCACCACAGGATAAAAGATGAAGATCTTGTGGTGGGCATCAATCCCATGGCCGGGACCCCGATCAGAAAGTGGGGGCATTACGATCAGTTGGCCAAAAGAATCAAAGATGAATTAGGAGCCAAGGTGATCGTCTTCGGGGCAAAGGCTGAAGAAGATAAGGTTGATGAAATTGTCCGAAGAGCAGGAAAAGATGTTATCAAAGCCACACAGTTCAATTTACAGGAGCTGATGGCGGCCATCTGCGGTTGTGATCTCTTCATCACCAATGATACCGGCCCCATGCATTTGGCATGTTTGCTTAAACGCAAAGTCATAGCCCTTTTCGGGCCAACGTCCTTTCAAGAAGTAGGGCCTTGGCAGACCGAATTCCACGTACTTCAGTCATCACTGTGCCGGGATTGCTACAAACAGGTGTGTCCCTATCCTGAAAAATACTGCATGAACCAGATAAAGTTGGAAGATGTTTTCAAGGTCGTGGAGAAGGTCGTGAAAGGCGAGCTTGTTGCTGACATTGGGGACCATCTAATTTATCGGTCGTCAAAGGATATAGATCCCCGTGAGGCTGAGGATGCGTTTCTTGGGCAGATGATTTTTCAAGTGTTCAAAGTAAAAGGCCAAGGCATAGAAAGGGCTCCGGAAAGACCCCCAGAGGCTTTTAGGGAGACCGAGGGGCTCATGAAGGAATACAGCCATGTCAAGAGCATGGTTAAAAAGGCAATCAACTACTTCAATATGCCGGCATCCGTCAATCTACAAAAGCTCCAGGAGATCCATCAGTCTATCGAGAGTGTTGATGAGATTTTAAAACCCATCGTGGTGATCAATGCGCTTGAATTTTTGGACAGAAGGATTCCCTTAAAAGAAAACCTTGATGCCTATCGCAACTTCTATGACAGTCTTCTCAAGGACCTTGAGATCATGATGAGTTGCATCAGTGCGCAACCCAAAAAGGCGGTCAGATTTGGTCAAGACGAGAAAAGAGGACAAGCCACATTGCCAATGGACGACAATAAAGATTCCATTCCTATGATTGCGGAGATTCATCACCATCCTTTGATTAGTGTGCACATGATCGTGTGGAACCAAGAGAAGTATATAGGCGATGCTATTAGAAGCGTATTAGATCAAACCTACCAAAACTATGAGCTGATCATTGTTGATGACGGGTCAACCGACAACACAAGACAAATCATCGAAACTTTCAGATCCGATAAGATCAAATACCACCTTAAAGAACATAGTGGCGTTGTAGCATCAAGGAACTATGCCTGTGATAAATGTGCTGGTGATTACATCGCATTCTTGGATTCAGATGACATGTACGAACCGACTATGCTTGAAAAAGAAGTAGCTACCTTATTGAGAAACCCTGACTTGGATGTGGTGTATACCAATCTTAAGATTATCGATGAAAACGGAAATGAAACAGGAGCCGTATGGACATACAAAGACTATGAGTCCCAAGAATTGATACCAGCTCTCTTTCGTGCTGGTCAAAATATTACGCCCTTCCCCTCGATGATGGTGACAAAGAGAATCTCAGATAAAGCGGGAGGGTTTGATTCAGATTTTATAATTAACGAAGACAGCGTTTATACTGCGAAGTTGGCAAAACACGGGAAATTTAAGCATATCAATCTTCCCCTTTATAAGTATCGTCGCCATGGTTCTAACATCTCCCACCGAAGAAGCAGTTTAAAAGAGAGATCGGCAAGCACCGCTTTGATGCTTACAAAAATGCTGGAAATGTTTTCAAAGGAAGAAATTTTTCCGGAAATTCACTGGGCTGCCATGCCCGATAAAGCAAAAGAGGCAGAATTCAACTTCCAGGTGGCCAGGGTATTCTGGGAACATTGCAAGGCCTATTTAACACATGAATGTCATCATAACCTATTGGAAGGAGCGAATACATTTTTGGGCAAATGCCTGACAGTCGATCCGACCCACAGAGGCGGGATCAATCTCGCCAAGGAGTTAAATTCATTGTCTGAGACAATTCAGGATAGAAGTGGAGAGGCTCCGACCAAAGTTGAGGAGAAGGTTGAATCCACAAAACACAAACTAAGGATTCTTTACCTTGCAGACTGCCGAAGTCAACACACAAAAAGGTATGTGTGCTTTTTCAAGGACCGGGGCCATGAGGTCCATATCTTTGACACTTCCGAGCATGGGGAGGGCCTGGAGGGTATTCAATTACACTTTCCCCAAACACCACAAAACGATGAATCTAACGACAAGTATGAAGACCTGTTTATCCAGCGTGTATTTCAGCTTAACAGCCTTATTGACCGAATAAAACCTGACATCCTCCATGGTCATTACCTGACAGAGCGCTGCTGGTGGGGAGCACTCACGGGCTTTCAGCCCTATGTGCTCACATGTTGGGGGTCCGATATATTTTTGGATACGAAACTTAACGATTTTAATCGGAGGTTTAGTGAGTTTTGTCTAAAGACAAGTCCCTTGGTCACAGCCGATTCCATGGATTTACTTCGGGCGTCCACAAACTTAAGAGGGTTTTCAGATGGTGTGAAATATATACCCTTTGGGATTGATGTGGAGCTGTTTAGACCGGGTCTTGATACCTCTTCTTTGGCCAAAAAATTAGGAATCAATGGATTAAGGGTTGTCCTCAGCCCCCGGCAGTTTAGACCTCCGGCCAATATAGACGTCCTCATAAAAGCGATTCCAAAGATCATATCCAAAATACCAAACACCGTTTTTATTTTAAAGAACTATCTAGGCGAAGGGACAGCCTATGAGGAATATAAAAAGTATCTTCATGACTTGGTCAAAGAACTTAATGTTGAGAGTCACGTCACCTTTATGGACAATGTGAGTTTTGATGAAATGCCTATCCTTTATAATCTTGCAGATGTGATGGTCACCTTGCGGGACACGGATGGCTCTTCCTGTTCCATGTTAGAATCTATGTCTTGTAAGACGCCGGTGGTAGCCAGTGACATTGAAAGCATGCGGGAATGGATTATGGATGGGGAAAACGGAAGGATCGTTAACCAAAACGACCCAGATTCCGTCGCAGATGCCATTTCAGAAATATTACTGGATGATGAGAAAAGACGGAAATTCCAAGAAGCAAGCCATGCCATAGTTTGCCAGAAAGCAGATTATCGAAAAAACTGGCTTGAGATGGAACAGCTCTACTATGAGGTTAGTCAAAAGAGCATAGAGGGGCCCCTTTCAAGTGGTTTCCCAGATTCAGATATATCGATAATCTATGGGAATCTCCGAACAGGATGGCATTCTATCGCATCCCATAACCTTGATAAAGGGAGGGAGGCTTTTGCCAAGATACTGGAGGCTTCCCAGCTCACTGCGCACAGCTACATGAGGGCCTTAATTGGATTGGCAAGGATAGCTTGGATCAAAGGAGATACAAAGGAAGCTAAAGCCTATTACATGGGGTGTTTAAAACTTTTACAAGGCTTTGAGCTTGATACACGCCTGGACATCAAAGGATAGGGCATTTGCTATAACTTGGAAGGCAAATTGGAATTCACCATTATTAAGGACAAAGGCAGATTTAGAACGGAAAATCGTGAGACCCAGAGATTAGTCGCCTCTGAGACCAGGGCCAAGGAGATGATGAATTGGAAAGCACAAACACCCCTGAAGGAAGGCTTGGACAAAACAGCGGGTTGGATTCAAGGCCCCTGAAATCCAGTAAAACACAAACCTTTGTCTACTGAGATTTAAGGAGAAGCACCATGTTGGCAGTGATTATGGCCGGAGGAGAAGGTACGCGCCTTAGACCCTACACAAAGGTTATTCCCAAGCCTTTGCTCCCCGTTGGAGATAAACCCATTCTGGAAATTCTCATAAGGCAGCTTAGAAATGAAGGGTTCAATGATTTGATCATCACAACGGGCTATCAAGGAGATCTCATAAAGGCATATTTCCAGAACGGATCAAAATTCGGGGTGCATATCAGATATACAACCGAAAAGATCAGGCTGGGAACCGCCGGCGCGCTCTCCCTCATTGATCGAACAATAAAAGAACCTTTCCTTGTCATCAATGGAGATATTCTGACTGATCTCAGCCTAAAAAAGTTCATGAGCACCCATGTCTCCGACAAAGCTACTCTGACGGTGGGTATCGTTAAGTTCAAATTAGATATCCCTTATGGCGTGGTGCAATCCAATGGAAAAATATTTGAAAGCATCGAGGAGAAACCACGATATTTTTTTGATGTTGGCGCTGGCATTTACGGGGCCGATCCGGGGCTCCTTGATTATCTTCCAAAGGCGCGCAGGATGGATTTCCCTGAACTCATCAAGATGTTAAAGAAAAAAGGAGAAAAGGTGATATGCTTTGAGGTGGAGGAATACTGGAAGGATATAGGCATCATGGAGGATTTTGAAGCGGTTCATAAGGACATCGAGAATTGGGATCAAGACCGTCTATATCACGTATTTCGTCAGGACTCATCCGAAGCACGCTGATTATGGATAAACTTTCTTGCGTCAAGCCTGACCCCTTCAGAGGACGGAATTCAAGCCGTCTCCAATGCTATTCTGTCTGGATGGGTCAGTGAGGGGGAAATGGTCCGGAAATTTGAAAAGGTCATAGAGGATTATATTGTGCACATAGACTTTCAACGGAACCGTCGCCTTTCATGCAGCTTTTCTGCCCCCTTGATTTAGGCGCTGGAGACGAGGTCATTAGCCTGTCAGAAAAATTTTGAGAAAGGTATCATGAAAATCACCTTGGTGCAGCCTAGACCAGGTAAATATAACGCCACCTACGTTCACGAACCACTCAATCTTGGATATCTGGCAAGTTATTTAAAGGAGCGAGGATTTGATGAGGTGGGTATCATCGTCTCCGCATTTTGGGAAGATGATAAGGAAATCGTTAAACGATGTAGGGAATCGGATGTGGTAGGTTTTACGGCTACGTCGCCTATGATGGCACATGCTCTCTCTCTGGCAAAGGACATAAAGGGGAAAGATCCGGAAATCATAACGGTTTTCGGTGGGCCTCATCCGACAATAGAGCCCGATGGGACCCTCCAGAATCCAGCTGTGGATTATGTAGTCCGAGGTGAAGGGGAACAAACTTTTCTGGAATTGATTGAATCAATCGATGCGTGCCGTTCAACACTTAAAATCAAGGGGCTCTCCTTTAAAGATAGGCATGGTTGCATTATCCATAATCCGAGACGTCCGCTTATAAGTGACTTGGATGTCCTTCCCTTTCCAGACCGGGATTTGCTTGGTCAAGCTCGTTTCCTTGACATTGGCTATGAGAAGTACGGTGATCGCGGAGCATGGGTCTTATCCAGTAGGGGCTGCCCCTTCAGATGCACCTATTGCGCCTCCAACAAGGTTTGGACAAGGACTTGGCGCGCACGTTCACCTGAGAATATCATTGTCGAGATAAGGTCCTTAAAATTACACTATAACGTTGATCGCATAAACTTTGCCGATGACACGTTTACTATTTCCAAAAAGAGGGTCGTGGATTTCTGCAAGAAAATGATGATAGAAAAACTGGACGTTGTGTGGGCATGCAATGCTCGGGTTGACACTGTGGACGCGGAGCTGTTTGCCCTGATGAAACGCGCCGGGTGTACTGAGGTGTGGATGGGCGTTGAAAGTGGTTCGACAAAGATTTTGAAAGAGATAAAAAAGGAAATTACGCCCAAACAGATCATAGAGGCATTTAAGGGAGCCAAGGCAGCTGGTTTAAAGAGACGTGGATATTTTATGATTGGATCAAGGAGTGAATCTCTTGAGACCATAAAACAGACCGAGGCTCTTGTTGATGCCATAGAACCTGATCGGCTCGCTTTTAGCATTATGACCCCTTACCCAGGGTGTGAAGAATTTGAGCTCTGGAAGAAATACAGCGGAAACCACAAGATCGAATGGTCTGAGATAGACCTATTGGAGACCGAAGCGGTAATGATGGAAACCCGGTTTCTTTCTAAAGACGAATTGCGAGCTGAACACCGTAGGCTCAAGGAAAAATACGCTTCCATATGGCGGGTGTGAGACCTTGATGTCTTCAACACGGCACAATATTTTCATATAACCTCGATTGACCGGCCCGTGCCCCGCACGCGAAGCGCTGCCGTCAGCTAGAATCCCCGTCCGGAAGGGAGGGGAGGCTTCACTCATGGATTTCAAAAAAGTTTTCAGACAGATTTTTTCGCTCACTTAAGGTAAAAAATCGCGCCCTTTAGATAATGGTTAGAAGCATCCTGAGACAGAGGCCAGCCCGAAGAAAATAGTTGTAGACTTTATGACGGTTGGACGTCGGGGTTACAGAAGGAATTCAATGAGCAACCAGACTCAAAACAAGAAAGCTTTGCCAAAGATTTCTCTTTGCATGATCGTGAAGAATGAAGAAGAGATGCTTCCAAAGTGTCTCAGCAGTGTTAAGCATTTTGTGGATGAAATCATTGTGGTGGACACGGGTTCAACCGATAGGACCGTTGACATAGCCCAGAGTTATGGCGCAAAGGTCTATCACCATCCCTGGGAGGATGACTTCAGCAAGCACCGAAACCAGTCCATTTCTTATGCCGCCGGAGATTGGATCTTCATTATGGATGCGGATGAGGCGTTAAGGCCTGGAGATGGCGTAAAGATTCGAGAGGCGATTTCACACCCTGAAATCGATAGTGTGATGGTTGTCGTGGTCAATTTTTTTAATCAGGGAACAAGTCAGAGTTTATTCAATCAGGTGCGTTTGTTCAAAAGAGATCCAGCCATCTTTTACTCGGGCATTGTTCACAATCAGCTGACCGGATACCAGTCAACCGTGGCCTGTTCCGCACAGATCTATCACTATGGTTATGATTTGGGCCAGGAGAGGATGCAGGCAAAGTTTGTTCGTACTTCCTCTCTGCTAAAGAAAAGAATAAAACAGGACCCTGAAAATTTTCGCCATTATCATGACCTCGCTGTCAGCTATTCCATGAACAGAATGTTCGATGAAGCTGTCTCGGCAGGTATCAAGGCGATTGAATTAGCCAAAAACACTGAAAAAAAAGGCGGGGTTCTGATTCTGTGGACCTACTTTATTGTGGCATCCTCGTTGCTGATACAGAGAGATTTTCAGGGGGCAGAGAAGTATGCCCTTGAGGCACTGAAAAGATTTCCTAACCATCTTGATTCCCATTTTATTCTTGTAATGGCTTATCACGGATTGAAGGATTGGGCCCGTGTGAAAGAGGTTTCCGATGACTATTTCAATCTTCTCAAGGCCGTGCAGGAGCACCCCGGTCGCTTTGGCTATATTGTCAACAATACCACTGGAGAAGCTTGGCGCGTTCATCTGGTTTTAGGAGATTATTACCTGGAACAAGGGGATGTTCATCGGTGTAAGGAGGCATTTGATCATGCTTTTTCCGGTGCGCCAGTGGCATTTGAATGCCTGAAGATTATTGCCGACAGTTATAAAAACCGATCCTTATGGAAGGAGGCCGCCTATTATTACCAGCAGGCCTTCAAGGAAAAGGGTGACTTTCTGGGGGCCTTGTTGGGTCTGGCCTTGGCAAAGAATCGCCTTGGTAAAAAGAGAGAGGCCATCCAATATTATGAAAGGGCTTTGGAATTAGAACCTGATTCCATTGAGGCCCTGGTCAACTTGGGCGACCTTTACTGTGAACAAGGGGAGGAAGATCTTGCTCAAAAATTCTATGAGAAGGCCCTGGGCATTGAATCCAAACTCGTCAATGTTTCACTTCGGCTGGCTAACTTTTCCGTGCAAAATGGTGAACTTGAGAAATGCGTGAGCTATTGTGAAAATATTCTTGAAAGCCTTGGTCTGTCGTTCAACCGCCCACTGGAAAGCGTATCGGATTTGGCTGATCTCTTTTTGATTATTGGCCATGAGTTGGATAAATCTGGGAGGGATGACCTGTTTAGGGAGGCCATGAAGGTCGCGTTAAATCTAAAACCAGAACTAATAGCATAGTGTCCATCTTACGAAGATTAATCATTTGAGGTGTGATTTCTACTTGTCCGTTCGCTTAGACTGATAGACGAAGAATGACTCATAAAATTAGGTTAGCATATGTACACAGTTATTTGCCGTTAGGTGGGGTTGAGAATCACATTCTTCAACTGTGCAGGCACCTGGACAGGAATCAGTTTGAAATCGAGGTCTGTCTCTTCCGAGGAGGCGGGCCTATGCTGCCCCTGTTTGAAGAAATCGATATACCAGTGGAAATCATTCCTGTGCTTGACCAAAAAGGGGCCATTAGCGAGAGAAAATTCCAAGACTTCGTGAAAAAACTGAGAGAATTTGACGTGTTCCACAGTTGGTATGGAGGCGGGCAACTACACGTCGGGTTTCAGGCAGCTTATATGGCCAAAGTCCCTGTTCAGGTGCAGAGCATTGCCTGGCCGGTCCCAGCCTTTGGCCAACATTTTGATGCCGTGATCCTGGAAACCGACTTCGTGTTGAGAATTCAGCAAAAAGCCGGCGTAAAGTCTCGTATGGTGCGCATCAATCCGGGAATCGACCTCTCACGTTTCGATCCCAAAACTATCCGCCCTGCGGTCCAGTTCGATGGTCAGGTTGTCGGGCGGGTAAGTCGCCTTGTGCCAGAGAAAGATCCCGAATCCTTTGTGCGGTCTGCAGCCCTGGTTCAGAAGCGCCACCCAGAGGTGAATTTCCTCATTGTGGGGGATGGTCCTCTTCGCCATGAGCTTGAGGTGTTGGCTGGTCAGCTTGATGCTAATGTTCAATTTTATGGAGAAACCACGAACGTGCCTGGCGTTTTAGCTGCCATGGATGTCTTTGCTTATTCCACCCTAGGCGACTCGTTCGGCTTCGTCAATGCCGAGGCCATGGCCATGGCAAAGCCTGTCATCAGCACTCGAGTTGCCGCCATCCCCGAAGTGGTAGAAGATGGTCGAAGTGGAATTCTGGTTCCTCCGAAAGATGTGGACATGCTATCCGATGCGATCTGCTACTTAATTGAGCATCCCGAGGAGGCCAAGCGGTTGGGACAAAGAGGACGCCAGATCATCGAGCAGCGATATAACCTCAAGCGATATATAAGTCAACATGCACGGCTGTATGAGGAACTGTACTTCCAAAAACAAAATTCCAAGCATGGGCACCTTATCACTCCGAGGATTCAGCAGTCATCTCAAAATAATCATTCAGTTGAGACTATAGGGAGCCTAAGCACTGCAACGACTTCCTCGCGCAGAAAACGGATTCTCATTATCCAGGAAAATGGCCGCCACGAGCGCAACCGCCAGTTTCGGGAATGCTTTGCTCTGCAGAGAGCATTTGGTCACCTGGGCGTGTCCGCAGACGTGTGGGGTTTGGGGCACGACAATTTCCGTCAACCGTTTGATGACATCGTTGGTCAGTATGACGCCGTGCTTTCACTGGAAAATTACGACACAGGCTGGCACCCAGACCTTGCAACGCTGAAGATACCTAAAGCCTTCTGGTGCATCGACGCGCACATGGGCGTTGAACGGTATCTGGATTTTGTGCGCCGCCACCGGTTTGACTTGGTTTTCAATGCCACAGAACACTTTGTTGACCGCTTTACCGGACTTGCTGAAACCAGTCTTTGGTTGCCGAACGCATATGATAGTTTTTTGGTGGACAAGATTTTTAATGTTCAGAAAACAGTGTCCCTTGGCTTCTGTGGCAACGTTGTCAACCGTGGGGAGTGGATCGAATATCTCAATGAGCGTTGGAACCTTAGGCACGACGAGATGGTCATTGGCCCCGACATGGTACGTGCGATTAACAGTTATCAGGTCCACTGGAATCGTAATTTCTCGATTGACATCAACTACCGCACCTTCGAGACTCTGGGTTGCTGCACCTTCCTGCTTACGAACTACACGCCGGGCCTCGAAAAACTCTTCACGTTGGGTAAGCACCTCGTGGTTTATGAAACCCGGGACGATCTTGACGAGAAGATTTCTTACTACCTTACGCATCCTGAAGAGCGGGAACAGATCGCCAGACAGGGGTATGATCATGTCCGGAAGAACCACAAATATATCCATCGCGCGGAGCAAATCCTCGATGCGCTAGGCTTCACCGTTTCTGACGCGGTACACTATAGTCAGAGAATTCAGATTTATGAAATTACGCAGAGAATGATCTCTATCAAGGAATATCTGTTCGTGTCTGGCGCCACAAAATCGGGAACAACTTTATTGGCTAACGCCCTGAGTTTCTCGGAAAGAGTTTCATTCTTGAGAAATGCAGATGGAAAGATAGAAGAAGGCCAGTGGGTTCAGGACGTTTATGAGTGGGGAAAGGGAAATCAAGATCTCACAGAAGAATATCACATGACAGAAGATCACCCCCTGGCAACCGCAGAAAACCGGATTCGGTTGTACAGGTGTTGGCTTCGCTACTGGGACATAAAAAAGCCTATTTTGGCTGAAAAAAGTCCTCATAACATCATTAAGACAAGATTCCTTCAGGCTCTGTTTCCGAATTCCAAGTTCATCATACTGGTGAGGAACGGTGTCGTCCAAGCGACCGGGGAAACGCTGCAGCAAAAAAGATCTCCCCTTGTTTGCTGCCAAGAGTGGGTGAATGCCTACCAGATGTTGATGCGCGATTTGCCCCACTTAAACGAGTACCTGATCGTGCGCTATGAAGATTTGACAAACAATGTCGAAGCAACGTTTGATAAGATCTGTAAGTTTATCGGGATCCCAAGGATTAATGTCAAAGATAAGTATTTCTATGTCCATGCCTTTCGGGATGGAATTAAACGGCCAGATTTCAACAAAATCCAGGATATGAATAGGCCACATATCCAGAATTTTCTTACTAGATTTGACCAGGAAACCCAGCAGGCAATGCTTCGCATTTGTGAGCCTGCAATGACAATGTTTGGCTATACCACAGATATAGCCAAGTATCATGAATACATAAAAAACCATAACTATCGTCTCTTGGTCACGGATACTGGTAAACAAGAAACACAAAGAGAAAAACAAACAAAAACCTCTCTCGCCTGTATCCAATGACTTCCCAATGGGCATATAGTCGGGCACAAGTGACGAGGACCGCGCCACAACTTAGAGGTTAAGTATGATCATCCGGATTGACGATTACCCGCACGGCGATCTTATTATCTACAATCGCTTGCTTGCTGATCGCAGTTACGATCACCGCAGGCACGTGTACCACTTTCTGCGACCGTTCGAGGAGAGGGGGGTGTCCTACGTGCTAGGCGTATCGCCCGGCCTGATCAACCGCGAGTCCGATCTATTTTTTCTTCGCTCCTTGCACCACTGCGAGGTCGCCATGCATGGGTTCAGTCACGGCTGGCATGAATTTGCAGAAACATGGCACAGCATTACGGAGACATGGCCGTATGGCGGTGAATTTGCTCATGCGTCGCGCGAGGAGGTACGCGAAAAAATTCAACGTGGGTTAGAGATTCTTTCCGACTTCAAGATTCGAAAATTTATCGCTCCTTTCAACGCCTACACTCAAGAACTGCTCGACGTGCTCAATGAGTTTGGCTTCGAGATGATCATGGGAGGTAGACAAACGCTTCAGTTTGGCATGGACCGCCTCGACCACGGTAATCTCCAGCTTGATGTCTGTGTGCCGCCGCTTTGCAATGACAGCCACAAGATCATCCCGCACTTGGATCAGGCTATTGTAGAGCAAAAGACGATTCTCCTTCATTGGATCTTCGAACAGGCCGCCAATGTGTCCTATTGGGATCAAATTGCCGAAGCCGTCCAGCATGCGGAATCGCACCGTGTTGTATCTCCGAAGCATGCGGAGCCATATCTTGCCAGGTCTCCCGTTGAAGTGCGCAATGTCCATACGCCGATTAGGAGACCATCGTCTGCCCTTGCCACCGGCAAGGAGTTGCTGCACTCCCTGCCCATTGCCATTGTTACTGAAACAATGAACTACATCTCGGGCGGTGTGAGGTGCATTGCCGAGGTGCTCAACCGCCTTGCCGCCCGCGGCTATCAAACCGCGTGCTATGTCACCCTTTCTGACCTGCGTTGCGAGTGGCTAACCACAGACTTTCCTATTTTGCCAGTCTCTGAACTGCTTAACTTCCGAGGTATTCTCATCAGTCCATTTTCGCCCACCGCCGAAATCGTGGCCCGTTCTAATGCCATCGGCAAATTTTATTGGGTTCACTCCTACGAACCTAAGTTTCCCGAGATCACGGGTCGACCAGACAGTTGGCGTGTGATGTCTGAGAACTCGTATCGTCTGCCCGAGTTACAATATTTCACCACCTCATCCTATGTGAGGATGATTCTAGAGTTAATCTATGGGCTTGAGGTGCTCTCTCCACTCGTTCCTGGAGGGGTGGACATAAGTTTATTCAGGCCTGGCCCTAAGGGAAACCGCCCACTCCGGGTGTTGTTCCTGAGCCGCGAAAATCCATTTCGCGGCGCACACGACGTTGTGCACGCCCTTCGTATTGTTCGTGATCAGGGCGTAGACTTGGACGTGTACGTGATGGGTCAGGCAATAAATATGGAAGGTCTGCCCCATCGCCTTGTGCCACCGCTTCCCCAATCCGAGTTTGCCCAATTGCTTGGATCGGCAGATATCTTCATTCATGCCAGCCACTTCGAAGGGCTACCGCTTCCACCGTTGGAGGCTATGGCTGCCAAATGTGCGGTGATCGCCACCTACGTGGGAGCCAGTGATTATCTGCTCAACGGCTACAACGCCCTCGTTGTGCCACCCAAACGCCCGGACAAAATTGCCGAGGCGCTACTGTGTCTTGCGACTGATGCAGATTTAAGGGCTCGGTTTGGGGAAGGCGGCTACCGGACCGTGACCAATAACTACACATGGGAGCACACTGTAGATCGGCTGGAAGAAGCTCTATCCGAGGGAATGGCCCGGATCGGCTATGGCTCAATGGCAACCACGGCGTGGATGTCATCCCATGAGCCTAAACCAAGTACAAGTACCCATTTTCACGTATCAGAATTAGAAAAGTCGAGGGACCCCCATAAACCGGGGGAGGCTCCTTTTGGTGAAGGTGATGTGGAAGATGATTGGGAATACCTCGTTTCTGCCATCGTCTCCACCTATAATGCCGAACGTTTCATCCGTGGTTGTCTTGAGGACTTGGAGGCCCAGACCATTTCAGATAGGCTAGAGATAATTGTTGTCAACAGCGGTTCAGAGCAAAATGAAGAGATGATTGTCAAGGAATTTCAGGAGAAATACCCAAACATCAAATATATAAGGACGCCACAGCGCGAAACAGTCTATGCCGCCTGGAATCGTGGCATCAAGGCTTCGCGTGGCAAATATATTACCAATGCCAATACCGACGATCGACATCGCCCGGATGCCTACGAACGGATGGTGGGGGTGTTGGAGGCCAGACCAGATATTGCATTAGTCTATGCAGACGTCATCATTACTGAAAAAGAGAATGAAACATTTGAAAAATGCACGCCCATTGGCATTTGTGGTTGGATTGATTGGGACAGACGTCGCCTCTTGGAGGGGAGATGCTTCATGGGTCCGCAGCCCATGTGGCGACGCAGTTTGCATGATGAGTATGGCTATTTCGATGAGTCATTTGTTACTTCAGGCGATTACGAGTTCTGGCTGCGTGTTTCGCAGACCAACAATTTTTTCCACATTCCAACGCCCTTGGGACTATATTTGAAATCTTCGGACAGTATTGAGCACTTAAATCGTAAACAGCAACAGGAAGAGAATGAAAAGATCGTTGCAATGTATAAAAAAGCAGAAGCTTCCGGGGATATTATCAGGCGTTTTTACTCAGATAATGAGGAGGATTTGATAAGAGTTCATAATCGAAAAGGGGAAGAACTCTTTAAAACAGGAAACGTCAAAGTCGCCAAAGTCATTTTTGAACAAATCCTGTCCAAGAATCCGAAAATGGTCGATCCCCTCAACAACCTGGGCGTCATTGCCTTTCAGCAAGGTGAAATAGATCGGGCCATTTCCTATTTTACCCGTGTGATTGAAATCGATGAGGACTGTTTTGAAGCGATCGAAAATCTTGGAAAATGCATGGAAATAAAAAGAGACTATCTAAAAGCAATAAAGTGGTTTAAACGAGCACTGGAAATCAAACCTGATGAAGTTAGCCTGTTAAACGCCTTGGGAAATTGTTTTGTTCAGATAGAAGATTTGATGAATGCAAAAGACGTTTATACCAAATCTTTTCACCTTGACAGCAGCCAGGATACCATCAGGACAATTCTTGAGGAGATGGAGAGAATTGGGAAAGAAAAAAAAGACCTCGCCAAAGAGTATGAATAGAAAACGCACGCCTACGATTTCACTGTGCATGATCGTAAAAAATGAAGAACAGTTTCTTGGCCAGTGCTTGAATAGCGTGAAAGATTATGTGAACGAAATGATCGTTGTGGATACGGGTTCAACAGACAAGACCATTGAGATCGCCAAAGGCTTTGGTGCAAAGGTTTACCATCACCCATGGGAGAATGATTTCAGCAAACATAAAAACCAGGCGATTGCCCACGCGACCGGAGACTGGATTTTCATCATGGATGCTGATGAAGAGCTAAGGCAGGGTTCTGGTCCTATTTTAAAAAAGGCTGTAGCGAATACGCAAATAGACGCTGTTATTGTCACACTTGTCAGCTATTTTAACAATAAAGCGAGCCAATCTTGGGAAAGCAAGATAAGGCTTTTCAAAAATCACCCCTCGATCCGTTATGAAGGAATCGTCCATGAGCAGCTCGTGGGCTATAAGTCCGCCCGAATGTATCCTATTTATTTGCAACATTATGGATATGATTTAGACCCTGAACAACAGCAAAAGAAGTTTGAAAGGACGTCTTCGCTCTTAAAACGGCAGATAAAAGAAGACCCCGAAAATTATTGGCATCATCACAACCTCGCGGTTTGCTATTCCAGCAACTTTATGTTTTCAGAGGCCGTGGAGGAGGGAATGTGCGCCCTGGCCTTAGCTGAAGACCAGGGCCTACGAGGCCCGACCCTGTTATGGACACTCCATATTGTAGCGGCCTCATACCTGAAGCTGGGCAATCTATCCAAGGCAGAAGATTTAGCACTGAAAGCCCTTAAGCAGTCAAAGAATCACTTGGACCCCCATTTCATTCTGGTTCTCATCTACCACCAGCAGAAGCAATGGAAGAGCCTTGAGCGCCATGCCAAAGCATTTTTTCGGGTTGTGGAGCTGATGAAATCCTCGCCAGAAAGTTTTGCGGGCTCAATTATTAATATGGCCGGTGAGGGCTGGCGGGTGCGCTTAGCCATGGGCGATCTCCATTTGGAGAGAAATGAGTTAGAAAAAGCCAGGGCTGCCTTTGAAATAGCCCTGACCGAAACGCCCGTGCCATTTGAATGTCTCAAAATTATTGCAGATTGCTATAAGAACCATTGCTTATGGAAAGGTGCCGCTCATTTTTATCGACAGGCAATCAATGAAAAACAGGACTTTTTGGAGGCTGTTTTTGGTCTGGCCTTGTCCAAAAATCGTCTCGGTCAGAAGAATGAGGCCATTAGATATTATGAAAAGGCCTTGGAATTAAAGCCCGATTCCATTGAGGCGCTGGTCAATCTGGGAGACCTTCACTATGAACAAGGCCTTGAAGACCTGGCTCAAGAATTTTATGAAAGAGCCATGGATGTTGAATCCAATCTCATCAACGTTTCCCTTCGGCTGGCCAATTTTTCCGTGAAAAAAGGCGAAATTGAGAAATGCGTGAGCTATTGTGAAAATATTTTCATAAGCCTTGGTCTGTCGTGCAACCGCCCACTGGAAAGCGTATCGGATTTAGCCAATCTCTTTTTGATTATCGGCCACGAGTTGGACAAGGCTGGGAGGGATGACTTGTTCAGGGAGGCCATGGAGATCGCGATCAGAATCAAGCCGGACTTGCTCCAAGGTTAATTTTTTTTGCCATGATGAGTGCCCCAAAAAGTTCACGATGGTCATTCAACGGACTTTTTCAAAGCTCTCAGATATCGCAAGACCAAATGATGTGATTTTGGAGGCTACACTGTGAAACAACCAACGGTTTCGCTTTGCATGATCGTTAAAGATGAAGAGGAGAGCCTGCCTCGTTGCCTGTCAAGTGTCAAGGACTATGTAGATGAAATTGTGGTCGTGGACACCGGTTCAACCGATAGAACGGTAGAGATTGCAAGAAGATTTGGGGCACAGATTTACCATCATCCATGGGAAGACAACTTTAGCAAACACCGCAATCAGTCCATAAGTTATGCGACCGGCGACTGGTTTATGTATCTAGATGCGGATGAGGAGATCGTTGAAGGCACCGGCCCGCTTATCAGAGAAGCCATCCAAAATCAGAAGGTTGATAGCATCACCTTCGAGTTTATAAGCCTTTATGCTGGTGGGAAAAAGAGCTTTCATACCCAGCAAAGGCTCTTCAGAAACGACAGGGGAATCCATTTTGAGGGCCGCATTCATAACCGGATTGTTGGGGTTAAGACAACTTGCTTGTATCCTATCAAGGTGCTTCACCATGGCTACAATGTTCATCATGAAAAGGCAAAACTTAAGCATGAAAGAAGGATAAAGATTTTAAAACGAGAAATCGAGGACGATCCTCAAAATCCCATCCACCACCACTATCTGGCTGCCTCGTATTTGTCCGTTCCTGACTATGAGCAAGCAGCCCAAGAAGCCCTGAGCGCCATAGATCTTGCTGACAAAAGAGGAGAGGCAGGGAGTTTCTTTTATGCCTGGACGCATTACATTGCAGCCGCTTCCCTTTATCATTTGGGACATCTTGAAAGGGCGCAAAAAGTCTGTCGGTTGGGGTTGGACCGTTTCCCTGATGATCCGGACTTGCATTTTGTATCCTGCCAGATCGCCTTTGATCAAAAGGATGGAGTGAATCTGGAAAAACATGCGGCCAGATATCTGGCCTTGCACGATGAGCTTACCTACAAACCCGAAAAAAGAGGGATGATTCACTGTGTCACTTTCGATCAGGCCTGGAGGATATGGTGGTTCATGGCAATGAACGATGCCAGGGGGGGACGACAGCAAGATTATGAACGAAAACTGAACAGGGCCATGGAGACGGCCCCGAGAAGATCTGAAGTCTACCATACAACTGGGCGTTATTACATGGGAAGCGGAGACCTTAAGAAGGCGAGTACAGAACTGGACAGGGCCTTTGGAGAAGATCCATATAATATGGATATCATTTATTCCCAGATTGAGCTTTTCATTCACCTGGGAGACGAACAGGGAGAAATCAATTGGTGGCAGGAGCTTTTAAAGCGTTTCCCGGAAAGCAGACTTAAAATGCTTCAGGAGGTCTGTAAGGCCTTTGATGAACAGCGCACTCCCGATGCCCGTAAACTTTTGAAGGCATTGCTGGCAAGGTGGCCCCAAGACAAAGACGCCCTTCGGCTGATGGCTGAATATGTTAGGGAGAAAGAAGACCTTACAGACGAAGTTGCTTATTTAAGAAATTTACTACCTATGGCCAGGGATGAAAGGGACCTTATCATACAAGTCGGCCTGGTTTTGCTAAGAAAAAATTTTCATGAAGAGGCCCGTGATTTTCTTGAAAAGGGGGTGGCATTAAAACCAGATGAACCGGCAGCTCACCTTGGTCTGGCCACAATCCATTGGCACCGGGGAAACGTGGAACTTTGCGTGGCCGAGTTAGACCAGGTTTTACGGTTGCTTGGCAAGCCGTGTAAAATGGAGATTACAGTCGTCGAAGAATTGGGGGCGATCTGCGCTTTGATCGGAGAGCTGCTGCTGCCCAATGGAGATATTGATGCGGCCGTCATGGCTTATGAGATGGCCCTGGAGATGAATTGCCATCTGACTCATGTCTATCAGGGCTTGGGCCTTGCCCTTAAAGAGATTGGTCGATTGAAGGAATCATTGGATCATCTCCAGACCGCCCTGAGGCTTTCGCCAAATACAAGCGAGGTCCTTGGGCAAATGGGAGATGTTTACCGTCTTATGGGAAACATGAAGGCGGCTGAGTTTTGCTATCATAAGAGTCAGAGTATATAATATATCAGAGTATATAATAGATACCCTCCAATGAACCTCGGGCCCGTTTATAACCCATCCAGATTCTATCCTGTTTTGACCTGCCTCCTCCTCAATCTTTGAAAAACATTAAAGTCCCCTCCAAACGTGCCGATAAATAGAGTAACCAACAAATCCAAAAAGAGAAAGGGGGGATATCATAAGGCAGGGACAAAGGAATTTTATGGTAAACCTTAAAACGATTTGGCAAGGATGCCAAAAGAAGCTGAAGGCTGAAAGCTCCCTGGTTAAATAAAAAAATAAATTTAACGGGGCAGGCAAAAGCTTAAAGCCGAAGGCGACCCCGATGGAGGGGCTTAAAAGCACTCCACAGGGTAAAAAAACAAAAATCAAGGAGGATAGAACGATGGGACTTAGAATTCAACATAATATTGCGGCGATGAACGCCCATCGCCAGTTAACTATTTCGGATGCCGGTTTGGCCAAATCTTTGGAACGTCTTTCATCCGGTTATCGGATCAATAAGGCGGCCGATGATGCTGCAGGTCTGTCAATATCTCAATCCTTTCGGGCTGATATTGCCAGCTTCAAGGTAGCCTCAAGGAATGCCAGCGAGGCCTCGTCTCTGTTACAGGTTGCCGAAGGGGCTGCAGATCAGATCGGGAACATGCTCACAAGGTTAAAAGAACTTGCCACACAGGCAGCTTCTGCCAATGCCGGTGCAAACCTTGACAAGATTAATGACGAAAAAGCCAAACTGCTGACCGAGATCGACAAGATCGCCCAGTCTACAGAATATGCAGACACCGCACTGATTAATGGAACGTATGGCGTTGGGATCTCCACCACGGGCGGGGATGTTACTTCAACCAATGGTTTTTCAAGTCTGACGGGAATGAAGGCAGAGTATTCCTACGTCATTAACGTGATCGACACGAACAATTCTCAGGTGGACGTTGAAATTGAAGTTTATAATGCTAGTGGTACAGCGGTTGGAAACGAGACCGTTTACGATACAACCATACCCGCTTCCGGCTCGACTGCGACCATCAGTTTTGCGGGTCTCGGCGTTGATCTTAAGGTCACTTCTGATATCAACGAGGCATTGAACGGCAATGCGAGTTCCATGGTCCATGCCAAAGATAGTGGAAACTCAACCTTCCAGGTCGGCGCTGAAAATGATTCCAACAATCAAATCAGTATCAGCTTGGGGGATTTGACTACAAATTCCGGGCTGGGTATCAGTTCAATCGACCTTTCCACTGCCTCTGGAGCCCAGTCCGCATTGACAACCATTGATACGGCCATTGATTCGCTCAATGATGTCCGTGGTGCTATCGGTGCCTACATGAACCAGTTGAGCTATCATTCCGCCAACCTTGCCTCGACCATTGAGAACGTGCAGGCAGCCGAATCGATCATCCGGGATGTGGATATGGCGGCAGAGATGACGGACTTCACCAAGAACCAGATCCTGCTCCAGGCCGGTACGGCGATGCTGGCTCAGGCGAACATGGCACCGCAGGTCGTGCTGCAGTTGCTGGGATAAGGAAGGCATAAGGCGTAAGGCCCAGGGCCTAAGGGAAGACAATAAACCTCAAAAAAACCCCGCCTTCCGAAAAGGGAGGCGGGGTTTTTGGGCCTGGGGCATCTGTATTGGCAGGTATTTTGCTGTCACTCAGTTTGTCACAAAGAAACTCAAGTTTCGGGCAAACTTTTCCGATAGATGAATAGGCACAGGTATATCTTGCCGACCACCTTCAAGGGAAGCATTCCATATAAGGGGTGAGAATATGTCACTAAGCACGAACCTGGTAGCCGGCCTTTCAAGCGGTTTTGACTGGCGGACCATGATCGACCAGTTGATTGCGATCGAACACCGCCGGGTCGATCTGGTAGAGGACCAAAAAACAGAATACGAATCAAAGCTTGAGATTTTTCAATCGATCAATACCAAGCTTTTATCCTTTAAGACCCAGGCAGAGACCTTGGCAGACAGCGACGCCTTTAATGTATTTACGACCAGCTTAAGCACCGATTCCTCTACTTATAATGCCTCGGATTTTCTGAGTGTTTCCACCAGTACCAGTGCGGCCCCGGGCAGTCACACCATTACAATGAACTCCAATTCGACCGTGGCTCAGGCCCGCCAGATATCGTCCAAGAGCTTTACCAGTTATGATACCGCCTTAAGCCTTTCAGGAGAATTTGTCATCAACGGCAGGGCGGTCGAGGTGGAAACCAGTGATACTCTCGCCGATATCCGGGACAAGATCAACAACTTGAATTCCGGAACAAATGCCACAGAGGTCACTGCTTCGATTATGACGGTTTCTTCAAGCAATTATCGTCTCATTCTGACCAGCGATGAGACAGGTGAAGATGCTTTTACGATTTTTGATGCCAGCGCTGATACCGTGAACGTTTTGAGCAGCGGTCTGGGGTTTACGGATGGTACGACCACCGTAAAGAATCTCATCAGCAATGGGGCCCAATCCGAGGCATTCTCGAGCGCTACACAGGCTGTCAGCTCTATGTTGGGGCTCAACACGGCCCAGAGCGGCACCGTAACCATCGGCTCAGCCTCTGATCCCAATCAGTTCACCGTGACGATCAACCTTTCAGACTCCCTGACCGACATTGCAGGGGATATCAATACCGCGGCCTCGGACGCTGGGTCCAGTGTGACGGCATCGGTTGTTTCAACCACCGAAGACGGGGTGACCACTTACAGGTTGAAGATTGAGAATACCACCAATTTTACGGATGCTAATAATGTATTGCAGACCCTGGGGATCCTTGAGGGAGACCAGGGCAGTGTGGCTGAAGTACATTTAAGTGATACGGCAAACACGAAGACAACTGCAGCTGGCGGAGGCGACGTCGTCGCTACTACTGTATGGGGAGACATAAACACAGGAGGCGATGCAAACAACATCACAAATGGAGATACCATCACCTTCACGGGGTTCAATCATATCGGAACCAGCATCTCGGGATCCTATACCATTACCGATAAGACTACAGACCAGGTCCAGGGACTGCTGACGGCCATCCAGAACGCATTTGCTGCGGTTGATGGGGGCGCCTATACGGTTACGGCCAGTGTCGAGAACGGTAAGATCAAAATTACGGACGATACAACCGGCGACAGCCAGTTGACGCTCTCTGTCACTTGCAACAATGAAGGCGGGGGCACGCTTGATCTCGGAACCATTACCGCCTCCACCGAAGGTTACACCATGCAAGTTCAGGCAGGGCAGGATGCAAATATCATCATAGACGGTACCGCAGTAACCAGTTCCAGCAATATTATAGATGATGTAATCGCAGGGGTCACATTGAATCTCCTGACCGTGGAGGAGCTGACGGGGACAGATACCACGACCGTAACCCTTACCGTATCACGGGACTATGATACCATAAAATCCTCTGTCCAGAACTTGTTGGACGAGTATAACGATGTCATGTCGGACATCAATGAGCAGTTCGCCTATGATGAGGACACCGAAACGGGCGGACTCCTTCAGGGAGACGGCACACTCCATTCCATTAAGTCGGATCTGGTGGATATCGTTGTGAGCACCATTACAGGTCTCCCTTCCACGTTGAACGCCCTTTCGCTGATCGGTATCACCTCTGACGATGACGGGATGCTTTCTATTGATGACGATGATTTTAAGGACGCATTCAATGACAATTTCAGTGGCCTGAGGAGGATTTTTGTGGCAGAGGGATCCACAACAGATGGTGATGTGGAATATATCGGCCACTCGTACGAGACGGTGGCAGGCGAATATACGATCAATATTACTCAGGCAGCCACGCAGGCCCAGGTCACCGGCACCACGGTCCTGACCAGCGGCATTGGCTCAGCCAATATTGAGACCCTTACCATCACCCAGGGGTCGAAGACAGCTGCTATCACGCTTAATGGCGCCTCTGGTGAAAATGGCAGCTCCATCGATAACATCGTGAACGCCATCAATTCCGAGCTGGATACGGAGTACGCCCAAAGCATTATGGGCAATGTGAAAAATACGACCGATGCAGCGCAAACAACCGCCATTACCAATACCACCACCTGGGATGCGGTATATAGCGGTGGTGTTGCGGCCGGCCTTTCAGATGGTGACGTGATCACTTTTACTGGGCACAAAAAGAATGGAACGGAAGTGAGTGGAAGCTACACCATCTCAGATGTGACCTCGGATACGGTCCAGGGGTTGCTGTCGGCTATTGAGGCGGCATACGAATATGAGGTTTCTGCAGCCATAAATACCTATGGGTATCTGGTTATTACAGATAACACCACGGGCAACAGCGACCTTGATATCACCATAACCGAGCCGAGTGGCACGAGCCTCGATTTTGGAGCTGTCACCACCTCAAATCTTGTGGGCAGTGTAAGGAATACAACGGACGGCACCACGGCTATCACTGCCAGTAATTTATGGAGCGACATACAGGGTAGTACCGTTACGACCGGTGATACATTCAAATTTAGTGGGTACACAGTCGATGGTAATGCTGTGGAAGGCAGTTACAGTGTGGGGGATGTTCTAGTTGATACTGTTGACGATTTCCTAACAGAAATCGAAACGGCCTATAATGCTGCCGGTGGTAGTGTTACGGCCGAGATACAGGATGGCCGTATCGTGATTAAAGACGGCACGACAAACAGCACCTTGGGGATAGAAATCTTTGAGCCCACTGGCAAAGGGGTCGATTTTGGGACCCTCAGCGGCGGTGTGACAGGCCGGTACAGCGTTGACGTGACCGCTTCAAAGGATGCAAGCGATTACCTGGTTTTGACACATGATGAATACGGAAGCAGCCAAAGTTTTACCATACAGGTCAGTGGTACCGATCTTGGCCTGACAGACAATCAAACATACACTGGCGTTGATGTGGCCGGCACCATTAACGGTGAAGCAGCCACAGGGTCAGGCCAACTTTTGACAGGAGACGCGCCAGCCTCGGGTGAAACGACCAGTGTGGAGGGCTTGACCATAAAATATACAGGGACGACGACAGGCAGCCAGGGAACCGTCAAAATTACCATGGGGGTTGCTGAACTGTTCAACAGGGCCCTGTATGATATTACCAACGTCTCGGACGGCTATCTTGACTATAAGATAGAGTCCGTTTCGGATAGGATTGACGATCTCGAGGACGACATTGAAGAGATGGAGGCACGACTTGACCGGAAGATGGAACGGATGATCAACCAGTTTGTGGCCATGGAGCTGGCCCTGGCTCAGATACAGAATCAGAGTGCCTGGCTGACAGGGCAGATCAATGCTTCCAATAGCGCGTGGAGCTGGTAGATGGGCGCCAGTGGTTGGGTTGCGTGGTAAAATGGCTCATGATTTTCGCATAACGGATAACGAATAACGAACCAAGGGAGGATACGTCAAATGTACGGAAACGGGTTTGATGCTTATCGGCGAACAGATGTGGTCACAGCAGATCCCAAGAAGCTGGTCATCATGTGCTACGAAGGGGCGATCAGCAATCTGAAAATTGCCAAGGAGAAGTATCTGTCCAGCGAATACGAGGCTAAGGCAAAGGCCATACAAAAGGCGCAGAATATTATAAATGAGCTTTTGTGCGCCCTTGATTTTGAAAAAGGCGGCCAGATCGCCAGGAACCTGGAGTCCCTTTATAACTACATGACGCGCCGTGTGCTGCAGGCCGATGTAAAAAGGGATGTTAAGGGTCTGGACGAAGTGGCCGGGATGCTTGAGGAACTTAAAGAGGCCTGGGAAGAGGCTTTTTATGGGGGCCAAAAAGATATCAAGATGGGGTCCTATTTATCTGATGAATCAACCGGGCAGGTTGTGTCCACCGTGCATGGATAGCCAGATGATGGAAGCTGAAGAGATCTGTAAGAAATGCTGTTCCCGCTTACGGGAAAAGACGCGATTGCTGGGAAACTATAACGAGACGACAGCGAAGATCAAGGAGGCGCTTGAATCCAAAGATATTTTGGGATTAGATCGCCGATTAAAGGCGCGCCAAGGCCTTATTGACAAAATCGAACAAATTGATAAAGAGATAGATACCCTTACCAGGGGCAATGGTTTTTCAATAGAAAGACTGTCGGACAAGTCCAAAGATCTGTTTAGGGGCTATTTTGACCAGATGAGAACCGTCTTGGAACCACTATCTGGTCTGGACAGGGACTGCCTGGACCTGGCTCAGGCTGAATATGATGGCATGAAATCTGAGATATTGAAGGTGCGACAAGGACTTCGTGTAGCCAGGGGTTATAGGCCGAGATTGCATCAAAGCCCGAGATTTTTGGATGTGAAGAGATAACCAACAACAAATTGACTAAGCTATTGACTAAGCTTAAGAAAAGAATTAGAAAGGGATGATATCCGTGTTGGTCGAACCAATTTCAGTACCAAAACCTCAAATGGATCCCACATCGGCTGTCGGGCCGAAGTCAAAAGGTCCGGACCCGCCAAAAGAACCAGAGCGGTCACCGGTGAAGAAGGAAGAGAAAATAGAAGATGCTGAATTCCTTCAAGACATGTTGGAAGTTGCCCAAAAGCATTTTAATGTTCAGAATATTGGGCTTGAGTTTGCCGTGGATGGTGGGACCGGTCGGATTAAGGTAACAGTGCTCGACAAAGAGACAGGGGAAATAGTCCGAGAGGTTCCGCCCCAGCAGGTGTTAGACCTGATGGCAAAGATTGACGAAATGATGGGGATTCTCTTTGACCACAGGGCCTAATACATGAAGCAAGTGCAAGCCTCTTCTATTCGGACTGTGATCGTAGATGATGACAGAACGATCGGCGACATCCTGAGGGATTTGATTTCAAAAGAGCATGTTTCGGTTGAGGTTTTCAACGATGGTTTTGAGGCTCTACAGTTCATTAAAAAACAGCCTGTGGATATCCTCATTACTGACCTTGTGATGCCCAGGATTGGAGGCCTGGAAGTATTACGCCGGGCCAAGATCACGAATCCCGATGTGGTTGTGATCATCATCACCGGGCATGCCTCACTTGAGACTGCCATTGAGGCTGTAAGGGAAGGGGCTTATGACTATATCAAAAAACCCTTCAAACTCCAGGAGATGGAGATTGTCTTCAACAATGCTGTTGAGCGGGTCACCCTGATCCGGGAAAACAGGCAGTTGCTCAAAGAACTCAAAGAAGCCTATGACCAATTGGTTGCCATCAAGAAAGAAAGGACCGAATCCAATTATGAGGACAAAGAGGAAGAGGACAGGATGGATAGGCTTAATTTTTTTTCCCGCGACCTGCTCGGCCTTCACCTTATGCACACCTCTCCAATAGGCAAACCCAACTATTTTGAACAACTGCAAAATATCTCCATGCTAAAAAAGGACGGATTATTGACTGAGAAGGAATTCAATGCGTTTAAAGCCCACCTATTAAAAGCCATGAAAGCCCATGAGTGAACCCCTGAACATATTGGTTGTTGATGATGACGAAATGATCCTTCAGGTTTTCAAGGATTTTTTGAACAGAACGGAGACCTATTCGGTCTTGACCGCGCGAGATGGGGCAGAAGCCCTTAAAATCTTTGGACGCGAGCAGGTCGATTTTTGTTTCACAGACCTTAATATGCCAGGCATGGACGGGATCGAGTTCACCAGACAGGTTCATGAGCTCGACAACACCATACCGGTTGTTGTTATGACGGGATATCCATCTACAGATAACGCGATAGCAACCCTGAAACACGGGGTGGTAGACTTCTTGGTCAAACCGTTTAGAATTGGTGAAATAGAGGTCACGATTAGGAGGGCTTTAGAACAAAAGGCACTCTTTATTGAAAATATGCTGCTAAAGGAGGAAGTCAAAAAAAAGGAACGTATTGCCCAGTTAAATGAAGAACTGTCTAACAAGGTTAGGGATCTCAAGATATTGAACATGATTTTACAGAAGGTAGACTGGGTAACAAGGAGCTCAGACCTCTTTGATCTGATCGTTAAGCTCTCTGCAGAGATAACCAGCAGCGACGAAGTCCATTTTTATATCCTGGATGACACTTTTGAACGGCCAACACCTATTGCATCTTTTTATAAAGGATCCAAATCTGGGTGCAGTGAAGACACAGGGAAACAGGCCGATCAAGCCTGCCGGCTCGGGGACAGCAACAGTTATTTCGCAGAACGCCTTGCAAAAAAAATATCCGAAGGAATGCCGCTTCTTATTGATGGCAGTTATGACAAGACATTTTCCGATGCAAATATCTCTTCGCTGGTTGTTATTCCGTTCAAGATTCGCAATAAGCTGTTTGGTATGCTGGCTGCCATCGCCAGAAATGGATCGGCGCCTTTAAGCGAGAAGGATCTGTACTATCTGAATTTTTTGGCTGAGAGGGCCACGTTTGTTATAGAAAATGTGGCTCTGTATGAGAACATCTACGAGAACCTTTTCGCCACGCTCTATGCTTTTGTTGAAGCGATTGAGGCTAGAGATCCTTATACCAAGCAGCATTCGAGCCGGGTAACCGAACTTGCACTGCGCATCGGAAAGGAGATGGGATGTTCTGACGAGCAACTGGATCTATTAAATTTTTCAGGGTATTTGCATGATATCGGGAAGATCGGTATTCGGGATAGTATCCTGCTGAAACCCGGTCCCCTAACCGAGCAAGAATATGAAGCCATTAAAAAACATCCCATCATTGGCGCGAACATTGTGGGGCACTTGGGCCTTTTGGTCGAAGAGCAGAAAATCATTCTACATCATCATGAAAGATGGGACGGGAAAGGATATCCTGATGGTCTTAAAGGTGAATCGATCCCGTTTTTGTCCCGCATTCTTACCGTGGCCGATGTTTATGATGCCATGGCCTCTGACCGTGCCTACCGGAAAAGGCTTCCTGACGAGGTCGTAATCAGGACGATTAAGCAAAATGCTGGTAGCCAGTTTGATAAACAGGTGGTTGATGCATTTCTGAGGGTCTGCAAGAATAAACCAGCATTTCTCCCCACGCTTGAACCGCACCCATAAAAAACCATTCAAAGTGTGCCCGTCTGCATACTTGCTGGTTGACGACAATCCACCTTTCATCTTGCCATTAGTAAGTGAAGCCTCCCCCCGCCCTTCCGGACGGGGGTTCTGCCTGACGGCAGCGCTTCGCGTCCGGGGAGCAGGCCGGTCAATAGCTTTTTAGCATGCGCCAGAGGCAGTTTTGGGGTTTACCCATAATATGCAAGATGGTATAGTGATTGCATGCTGTGATTTCCTGTGACTATCTTGTTCCTTTAGATTAAATTGATCCTTTTGGCTGAACCAAATTTCTGAATGTGGGGGAAAATATGCAGGAATTTCCGTGCCAAGAGAGAAGAGAGTATGTCCGGACACCCTTGTGGGTTGATGTTGAGTTTACCATTTTGGATGAGGATGAATATGAAGCTGTCAGGCGATCTGAACGGCCGCCCCCGCGGTTTATAAGCCAAGAAGCCTTGCCCCCTGGTGAAGAGGGGCAATATCAAGCGGATAGCGCATTTCATTCAAATTTGATAGATTTTTTAATTCACATTGATCAAAAATTGGATCGCATATTAAAGCTGCTATCCAAAGTCCCCGGTCTGGAGGTTCCAGCCTTCAAGGATGACAAGTGTAAGGGGGACCTTTTTGTGGGAAAGGGTTTAGATATTAGCGGTGCCGGGATGAGTGTCATATGCGATAAGCCTATAGAGCCAGGGCGGATCCTTAGGGCGAGTTTCATGATCTCAAGATTTCCTATCATACCGTTAGTTGTATTTGGGGAGGTTGTACGTACGACACCTGTGCAAGATGATGGCAAGCAGCGCTATCAGGTTGTTATAAAGTTTATTGATCTGGATGAAGAGGATAAAGAAAAAATCATTGCTTACACATTTCAAGTCCAAAGAGATGCAATTAGAAAAAAGAAAAAGAGACAATGATGGATAATCGTAAAGAAAGTTCCGGAGAATTGATATTCCCATCGGCATCGTCAAGGGAACGGATGCTGCTGAGAAAACTTATTGAAAACTATTATGGTTTGTACTTGGTTCGACTCATCAAGGGGATAATCCACAACCTCAATGGTCCGCTTCAAATCCTTTATATTCGATCTGAACAATTGGAGCAGAGTCTGTCGCAATTACGGGGTGTCTTGCAATCAGAAACTCTTAGCGAAGCCGAGGGATTAGTAGGCCGCATGGAGGAAAGGATCAAATCGCTTTCAACGAGTCTTTATGATTTGAATACCCAACTCAGCCACCTCACAAGTGATTTGGTTATTGAAAGGCACTCTGAAGTCGGGGATGTTAAGATCAATCAAGTGGTAGAAAGCTGTCTTTATCTTCTCAATGCCAATATGTTTTTCAAGCACAACGTGAAAAAAAAGATTCGATTGGATGATGGGCTTCCAATTTTAAAGGGGAGAAAAACCGATTTTTCCCTTATCATTTTAAATCTTGTTCAAAATGCCCTAGAGGCAATGGTCGATGCTCAAGACAAACACCTTACCCTCGAAACCGCCAGCAAAGAGGACAAGGTGGTTATCAGGGTTGAGGATACTGGCTGCGGCGTCCCTGAAGAACACCGTGAATACATATATGAGACTTTCTTTACGACCAAGAAAGGAGCTGAGTACGAAGGCAAGCTTGATAAACATGTAGGCCTCGGCCTGTCACTTGTATGCCTCTTGCTTGAGGATTACAATGGAACCATTGCACACCAAAGTGTTCCTGGCAAGACCACCTTTACTGTTGAAATCCCCTGCTTGGTCAATTTGTCAGATGGATAGACGACTCAGTTGTGAGGTGGCGGTATTGCCGCAATGCCCTTTGGGATGAGCCTAAAACTCAGGGATATTTGTTAAGGAAATCAGACCATTGTATCTTGCTGTGGTGGTGGGCGGTCATAAAAAAGGGCTCGTGGCCAATGGTGTCCTTATTCACGGTGAAGACGTTTGGTGCACAGCCCATAGAAGCATACGGGTGAGGATTTCAACAAGGGGACTTTGAGGATTTCTGGCCCGGGATATTAGATTAACCCCTATATACCAAGAATGATGGGAAGCATCTTTCCTAAGCCCCTTTGCGTCCATTATGGCTTCCATGAGTTCGCAACCCAGCAAATAAAGTGCGGTCATTTCAACAAACCATAGCGACGGGATATGCTTATGCATGACATCAAGGTATTGATTGTGGATGATTCGGCTATTGTGCGAAAGATTTTTACCGAAGAGCTTTCCAGGGAACCAGGCATCCAGGTCGTTGGAACAGCACCTGATCCCTATGTTGCGCGGGATAAGATTGTTAGATTAAAACCAGACGTCATCACCCTGGACATAGAAATGCCGCGAATGGACGGCATTACTTTCCTGAAGAAATTGATGAAGTATCACCCCCTCCCGGTTGTTATCGTCAGTTCCCTGACACCCAAGGGTGGCAAATTGGCCCTGGAGGCTATTGAGAGTGGGGCTGTGGAGGTGTTGTCAAAGCCAGGTGCTGCATATTCGGTCGGGGATATGAAGCAGCAGCTTGTAGACAAGATAAAGGCTGCTGCCAGGGCACGAGTGCGCGAGCGGAAGGATGAGCCCTTGATTGGAGAGACATCGGTCGAACTTCCCACCCGTGCGCTTCAGGAAACAACAAACAAGGTCATTGCCATCGGGGCCTCCACAGGAGGGACCGAAGCCTTAAAGGAGGTCTTGACCAAATTTCCACCAACGATTCCGGGTATACTGGTCGTCCAGCATATGCCTCCGAATTTTACGACCGCCTTTGCGAAAAGGCTGGACGGGCTGTGTCAGATTACCGTGAAGGAGGCTGAGAATGGGGATTCAGTGCTGCCTGGGCGGGCACTGATTGCACCTGGAAATTACCATATGCTACTGAAGCGGAGTGGGGCCCGATACTATGTGTCGGTAAAAAACGGGCCCTTGGTATGTCATCAGAGGCCATCGGTCGATGTACTTTTTAATGCCACCGCGGAATACGCGGGTCCCAATGCCATCGGGGTTATCCTCACGGGGATGGGCTCAGACGGCGCTCGGGGTCTATTGAAAATGCGACAGGCCGGGGCAAGGACAATCGGCCAGGACGAGGCTTCCTGTGTGGTCTACGGTATGCCAAAAGAGGCAGCTAAGATGGGGGCGGTGGAAAAGGTCGCTCCCCTGAATCGCATTGCCCAGGAGGTTGTCAATTTTGTGTAATGCTGACGGTTCGTGAATGGCAATGCTATGGATCTCTACTTTTTTGAACCATATTCATTTCTCATAACCGCTTAGCTTGGGAAAACCACTGGATTTCAACAGGCTGGCTGTTGCCCAAACAGCCGCGTACCTGGCATGAGGCTGATAAACACTCAAAGAGGGCTGAAACTTGGATTGTCGTGATTTGGGTAACAGCCTGTCAAAATTTCTAAGGATCTGATCCTTTTCCTGTATCTTCTGTCAAAAAAATGGCAGACCGGAAAAAATGTCCGTCTTAAAAGACTTGAGGTCTTGGCCTGAGCCATCTCCCAGCTTTGCTCGTTCATGTTTTTTTACGGTATTTTGTCCCAAATTATGCGATGAAACCTCCGTGGGTGAGAAGGGAATTTTCCTTAAAAGCCATGATCATATTGGCCATCCAAAAGGGAATAATCGGCAAAAGAAAATGTAATATAAAGAGATAGTTAGATATGCCCTTGCCATTAAGGCATGATTCAATTTCATTGCCCTTTCTGAGTTTTTTGAATCATGTGCCTATTTTGGTGCAATTAATGCATGTAATGCATGAGGATCATTATGCGAGCGAGGGGGATAAACCTGAACAGCATACCATTGTTGTCATGACCCCGCTTGTGGCCCGTTGCGAGAAGGGGACTAAAGATTCAGGACCATTCTCCCGATAGATAGAAGCAACAGGGTATTTTGAATCTTCAGGAGCAGGGCAATGGAGAAAAGTCTCTTTTCTACACCAGAGTTAGCCCACCTTTTGGGTGTATTTCACACCACCATCAGGCGATGGATTGAACGGGGTAAGATAAGGGGTATCAGGGTGGGGAGAAATTATAAGATTCCTGCCGAGGAAGTGATCCGAATATTGGATGATCATGACCTGCCCCTGCCCGAATCACTACGCAAATATAAGCACAAGTTGACAGATGAGAATGAGGGCTTATCCACGGTACACCATCATGGTTCTATTCTAGAAAAGTTACTCCTGGTTGAAGAAATAAAAGATCCGGCCCTCATATGCCGTAAGCAGGCTATTATAGGTGCCAATCAGGCCTGTGCGGATTTGTTTGGGTATAGCCAGGCGGATCTGATTGGTCTGGATGTTGCTGAGGTCATGAATGGCACTTTTTACGAGAAATTAGTCGATTTGGCTGAAAACCGCCGGGAGCACACTGATCAGGGACCGGCACATTATAAAGCACATTTGAAGACAGACAAGATGCAGAAAAAGAGGGTAAAGATTTCAGTTAGTTCCTTGAAGCATCTACCGGATGCTTTGCTACTGATCATAAGAGAATACTGACAAGGCTTTGCTTCAAGTCGACATTCAGTCAATCCACAGCGAGGTGAGAAAATGCCAGAATTGCAGGAGGGGGGTGACCGGGCTTCGGAGATGGGCCGTGGTAAGGAGGGTAAATATCTTACCTTTACGTTGGCCAAAGAGGAATACGGCATTGGCATCCTGAAGGTCAAGGAGATCATCGGGATGATGCCGATCACTTCCATTCCCCAGACCCCGGAATTTGTCAAGGGGGTCGTAAACTTGCGGGGCAAGGTGATCCCAGTGGTGGACCTGAGGCTGAAGTTCGGGATAGAGGAAATGGCGTATACGGAACGCACCTGCATTATCGTGGTGGAGATTGCAGGGGAAGCCGGGGATGTCCTTGTCAGGATCGTGGTCGATGCAGTCTCGGAGGTATTGAACATAAAAGATGGCGATATCGAGGATGCGCCCACATTTGGCACCAGGTTGAATATGAACTACATTCTCGGGATGGCCAAGATAGAGGGGGGCGTGAAGATCCTGCTTGATATAGATCAGGTGCTGAGTACGGAAGAAATTGGCCTGTTAGATCAGGTGGGATAGAGGTTTTGGGCTTTCAAGACTTACTAAGAGGGGTTTTGCTATATGGAGGGTTATCTTAATACTGTCAAAGAGTTACTCGACAAGCTGGCCCTTGAAGTTGTCATGCTGGAGCCAGATGACGTCCAGGGGTTCGGTGTTGTTTTGAATCGTCTGGATGAGGTTATCGGGGTGTCCACAGAAGCTGGCGAAGCCTCTTTTGCCAATCTTGGGAGGGCCATAAAGTCGATTGCAGAAAAATTAGTGTTGGGTGAGGTGTCCGCGCCAGAGGAAGGGATAAAGCAGATTGAGAAGGGCGTATCACTGTTTCAGGAAGTCTTGAGAGATGCTGAAGATGGCAAGTCCGCTTCTGAGAGGATCGCAAGGTTTTTGGTCGAATGCGGTATTTCAGATACTGATGGGAGCAAGAGTGAGGCAGGTGGTTCCAAAAGTGAAGACGCGGAAAAAGCAGGCGAGACAATGCCAGACATTGATCAGGACAGGGAACTTGTTGAAAGTTTCATTATAGAGGCCTTGGAACATCTTGGGAACATAGAGGTCAATGTCCTTGCTCTTGAACAGGATCCAGAAAACCGTGAGGTCATTGATGCGATTTTCAGGCCCTTTCACACGATCAAGGGGGTTTCTGGTTTTCTGAATCTTTCTGATATCAACCGACTTGCCCATGAGGTGGAAACCCTGTTGAATGGTGCAAGGAATCAAAAGCTGACTGTGGATGAAACATTGACTGACACGGTTTTAGACGCGGTTGATTTGATAAAGGCAATGATCAACCACCTCAAGGAAGAGCTTGACACGGGCGTGGTTCAGCCAGCTGATTTTGGGCTGGAAGCTTTTTTGGATCGATTAAGAAGGTTACAAGCCAGGGAGGTTGAAAAGGTTCAAACCGAAACCGCACATGTTTTAGCAGGGGATGGGGCTGATGCTGGAAAGATTTTGATTGAAAAGGGGGGGGTGGCGGAGCCAGATGTTGCCAAGACCCTCGAGAAGCAGAAAGAGCTGAGCGGGCCGGGCAAGAAGCTCGGTGAACTTCGGAGGGCTTTAGGTGTTGCAGAGGTGGGAGTGGAGGCGTCTCGGTTTGTAAAGGTGGATACGCAGAAGCTGGATAACATGGTGGATATGGTGGGAGAATTGGTGATTACCCAGGCGATGTTGGGCCAGGATATAAGCGGTTTGGCCAGCCAGAACAAGAAACTTTATACCAATCTGGGTCAGCTCAGGCGGATTACCTCTGAGATCCAGAGGATTTCGATGTCAATGCGCATGATTCCCATCAGACAGACCTTTCAAAAGATGATTCGTCTGGTTCGTGACCTTTCGAGAAAGTCCGGCAAGCAGGTCTCCCTTGAGATGACCGGCGAGGAGACCGAGATAGACCGCAACATGGTGGATGAGATCTATGATCCCCTGGTGCACATGGTCAGAAATTCTGTTGATCACGGTATTGAGAAGCCCAACGTGCGCAAAGCAAAGGGCAAGCCCGAGGTCGGGACATTGAAGCTGAAGGCCTATCATAAGGGAGGGAATATCGTGATTGAAATCTCGGATGACGGTGGGGGGCTTGACCGGGATAAGATCATTGAAAAGGCTATAGAGCGTAATGTGATTCGATCTGGTGAAAATATGACGGATCAAGAGGTTTACAGCCTTATTTTACAGCCCGGTTTTTCAACGGCCGATGTCGTGACCGATGTGTCAGGCCGGGGTGTGGGCATGGATGTGGTCAAGCGAGCCCTTGACAAGATGCGCGGGTCACTGGATATCCATTCGGTCAAAGATCAGGGGACAACGATCCTGATGAAACTGCCTCTGACCCTAGCCATTATTGACGGCGTCATGGTCCGTGCAGGGGACAGAAATTATATCATCCCGACGGTTTCGGTGGTTGAGTCCCTCAGGCCGGATAGGGCGGACTGCACCACTGTGGTCGACAAAGGGGAGATGGTCAAGATCAGGGAGAATCTTTATCCTTTGATCAGGCTTCATGAGCTTTTTGACTTTGAGCCTGCGTATTATAACCCCTGGGAAGCGATTGTTGTGGTGGTCGAAAGTGACGGCCGGCGCAAGTGTATCCTGGTGGATGAGCTTGTCGGCAAACAAGAGATTGTGATCAAGAGCCTGGGCGAACAGCTAAAGCGTGTGCAAGGGATGGCTGGTGGCGCCATCCTGGCTGATGGACGGGTGGGCCTCATCCTGGATGTGCCGGGGTTATTCACCCTGAGTGAGGGTGAGACCAAAGTGAACTAATTGTTTGAGCACAGATATGCTTTCTACTGAGTTATCAGACCGAGATTTCAGACGGTTCAGTGACCTGGTTTATAAAAGGTGCGGGATCAACCTGCATGAGGGCAAAAAGGAACTGGTCCGCGCCCGGCTGGGCAAACGGCTCCGAGAGACAGGTTTTAAAGATTTCAATGCCTACTATAAGTTCTTAACCCAAAAGGATAACGGGCATGAACTGGTGAAGATGCTTGATGCGATCTCCACCAACCTGACGAGCTTTTTTCGGGAAGAAAAACACTTTGATTTTCTGAATCAGGTGGTCTTTCCGTCTTATGTGGCAGGCCGGAATGGGAAACGTCTTCAGAGGCTCCGATTCTGGAGTGCAGGGTGTTCAAGTGGGGAGGAGCCCTATTCTCTGGCCATAAGCTTGTTGGAATACTTCGGCGACAGCCCGGGTTTTGATATAAAAATTTTGGGAACCGATATCTCCACGAAGGTCCTGGCGCAGGCCAAAGGAGGGGTCTATCCGGCAGCCAGGCTTGAAAGGATGCCGTCCTCTGTGGTCAGGAAGTATTTTCAACGGGGTTACGGGCGGCAGGAAGGTTACTTCAGGGTGAAGCTGTCAGTAAGAGCAATGGTGGAGTTTAGGCGTCTTAATCTGATCGAGCCGTTTCCGTTCAAAGAGGCCTTTAATCTCATACTTTGCCGAAATGTTATGATCTACTTTGACAAAAGCACACAGCAGACACTGGCGAACAAGTTCTACGACGCGCTAACAGAAGAGGGTTATCTGTTTATCGGACACTCAGAAACCCTGACAGGGATTAACCATCAGTTCAAGTACATCAGGCCAAGCGTTTATCAAAAGCCATGAAAAGAGAAAAGATACGCATTGCCAATATGGCTCCTGATATGCCAGTGGCACGAAGCCGGCAGGTTGGTTTAGAATTCTTTATAGATAGCTTCAAGCGCGCAGGGGGGTTGGCGGTTGATTTGACTTTGTACCGTGAAGGTGGTAAAAAAAAATATCAGGTCGATGGAGGGTGAACATGGATGTAAAATATATTAATCCTTTTATTAATGCGACGATCAATGTGCTGGAGACGATGGCATTTACCAAGGCCGAGGCCGGAAAGCCATACCTAAAGAAAGATCAAGTTGCCCAGGGTGATGTTACAGGGGTGATTGGCTTGATAGGGGGTGTCAGCGGAACGATTTCGGTCAGCTTTACCGAAAAGAGCATCCTGTCCATTGTCTCCAATATGTTTGGCGAGGAGATGAAGGAACTGAACGAAGAGATAAAGGATGCCGTTGGTGAGATTACCAACATGATCTCTGGGCAGGCAAGGCAGGAATTGGAAGGGATGGGCATATCGTTAAAGGCGGCAATCCCTTCGGTGATCGTCGGCAAGAATCATTCTATAAACCACATTACCAAACACCCCATAATCGCCATCCCATTTAATACCGCTAACGGGGGGTTTACGATTGAGGTGTGTTTTGAAAAGTGATGGAATCCTGCCTAAGGAGGTCTGAAAGATGGATTTAAGCATGAAAATATTGGTGGTCGATGATTTTGCCACCATGCGACGTATTGTGAAAAATGTCCTCAGGCAGATCGGTTTTACGAATATCGTAGAGGCTGACGATGGGTCAACTGCCCTGGGGGTGCTTAAGAAGGACAAGATTGACCTGATTATATCTGATTGGAATATGCCCAAGGTAAATGGGCTGGAGCTATTGAAAGCCGTTAGAGGCGATGAATCAACGAAAAATTTGCCATTTATCATGGTCACAGCAGAGGCCCAAAAAGATAGTGTGGTACAGGCGGTTCAAGCTGGTGTAAGCAACTACGTTGTAAAACCGTTCACAGCAGAGGCCTTGAAGGAAAAATTAGAAAAGGTATTCAGTAAATAGGTTAAGAAATTGGCCCAATGGACCGACAAGATATATATAAACTTTCGCAGGGGTAAAATTTGGTTAGAACTTCATGCGCTTTGCTTTTAACTCTGGATCTATAAAGGGGGTATGTTCAAATGAATATCAATGAAGTCAATGGGTATACCCACACGAAGCAGCCCTCCTCAGATCGAAAGGCGGGGGGTGACAAGAAATTTGACCGGATTTTGAATGATGCCATGGATAGCGTTGTCCATGAAGAACGTGCCGGAGACGACCTCTTCCCGGTAAAAGGGGTGGATGCCCCTGTCTTATGGGACCGCGGACACGTGGACCATTCCATTTTGTTGCAACACGCTTATCATATGCTGGATTTGCTGGAAGAGTACTCAGAGGCCTTAAATAACCCCCACATGACCTTAAAGCGGATTGAGCCGATTGTGGCCCGAATAGCGCAGGGGCTCAAAGGCTTGGACATGCAATCTATGGACAATGTCGCTCAAGATGATGAGCTTGCAGGCATTATCAATGATATAGCCGTCACAGCCAGAGTGGAGGCCTTTAAGTTCCAGCGTGGCGACTATGTTGCATAATCTCGAAGGAAAATTAATACACCTTTCCCCTTAAGGAACTTGTTGTCCAGAAAGGTGTGCTGGTAGCTCGAAAGCTGTCAGAGGGGATTTTTGGGTAGGTCACGGAGATTCCCCCGACAGGCTCGATAAAGGCGCAGAATTTTCCACACCGACTTATCCCCAAAAAAGATGTCCCTTCGCAGTTCAAAGATGAATGTGCACCTCTTTGGTCAACATCCCGTCAAGCATTAACCTGGTTGATTTAAGATCTTATTCGGTGCCCAATGAACTCGGGCAAAATCTATGAATCAATTGAGCCGAAATTCAGCGCACAAAAATTTTGCTTGCCTGTTGATAATCCACTTGAATTATGATAGATTAAATTCATAAACGGGTTAGGCTTTTAGCCTGCGACCATGGGTGAGCTGGACCGGGTTCGTTATTCGGAAATCATGATCCGATGACACATTTGCAGTTCACGATTTAGCGCAACCCTGCGCAAAAAATGCACTCCGTGTCCAACTTCAGATTCACGGACCCAAAAGGGCCAAACGATCTCAACGTGTCAAAACGACGATTATGATAGCACCGATGCAAAAGATTCTGATTGTGGATGATGATCCTGAGATTCTGGAGGTGATCGCAGATATATTAAGAGAGAAAGGCTATGATGTAGGCACGGCCGAAGACGGGGCAAAGGCCATTAAATGTATTGATGCTGAGTTTTACGATCTGGTTATTACCGATCTTAAAATGCCTGAGATTGATGGGATGATGCTCCTAAGACATGTTGTTGATCAATCGCCTGACACGGTGTGCATCATCTTAACCGGTTATGGCACCATTGAGAGCGCTGTTGAAGCCATCAAGACAGGGGCCTTTCATTATATTACCAAACCCATCAAGTCGGGTGAGATGTTGATGGTTGTGGAAACGGCTTTAAGATACAAACATCTGGAGAGAGAGAATATCCTTTTAAGGCGGCAGCTTAGGAAAAAGTATCGATTTGAAAACTTTGTTGGTGACAGCAGGCCAATTCAAAAAGTGTTTGAACTCATAGAAAAGGTTGCGGATACAGACAGCACCGTACTGATCACAGGGGAAAGTGGTACGGGAAAGGAGTTAATAGCCAAGGCAATCCATTATAACAGCGACCGAAGAGACAAACCCATGGTTGTTATTAACTGTGGGGCAATCCCTGAGGAACTCTTGGAAAGCGAGCTGTTCGGGCATGAAAAAGGGGCCTTCACTGGCGCGCACAAGACTCGCATTGGCCGTTTTGAACTCGCCAATGAAGGGACGATTTTCTTAGATGAAATCGGGGATATGAGTCCCAACCTCCAAGTGAAACTGCTACGGGTCCTTCAGGAACAGAAGTTTGAGCGGGTTGGAAGTACAAGAACCATCAAGGTAGATATACGCATTATTGCTGCGACGAATCAGAATTTGGTTAATGCGGTCAACAAAAACACGTTCAGAGAAGACCTTTATTATCGACTCAATGTTATTCCAATAAAGGTTCCTCCTTTAAGGCACAGAAAATCGGATATTCCTTTGCTTGTGGATTTTTTTGTCAAGAAATTTAACAAGGAAAAGCGAAAACATGTGAAGGAATTTACAGCAGAAGCGATGGATCTCTTGCTCCAGTATGATTGGCCCGGAAATGTGCGCGAGCTTGAGAACCTGGTAGAAAGGGTTATCATCCTTGCAAATAGTGATCAGATCGGGTTGGATGACGTCCCTGATTCGATTAAAGGCCGAGTTGAAAAGATAGGGTCTCCCGAACCCACCATCCCCAAGGGCGGGATTCCCTTTGATCATGCTGTCGAGGAATACGAGAAAAAGTTGATTCTGCAAGCCCTGAATGAGACGAACTGGGTGAAAACAAAAGCGGCAAAACTGCTTAATATGAATCGAACAACCCTCATCGAAAAGATGAAGAAGAAAAAACTATACAGACCCGCTGCTAGTTCATGAGCCACGTCCTCAAAGCCCTCCATAGTGATTCATAGCATCATCATCGTCAAAAACCTGACAGGTCTCTTTTTAATTAGTGCCTGTTGATAGTTGTCAGTTGTCCATTGCCAAAACCGTAAAACCAGTTGATTGAACTAGATCGCAAAAAGAGATTCAGGCGTTCTCATATCTCACCTAACTATTTGAAAATATAGATACAACTGGCTACTGACAACGGACTGCTGACATTACCCCTCTTTCCCAACCTCCCAATATTCACAAGCATTTCCTTGGCACAGTAATTGCTGAATACCCTGTCAGGCAGGTGTTCTGCCCCTTTTTGATCTCTTACTCTGCACTTCTGCGACCTAAGCAGGAGACTGGCAGGCTTCTCCACAGGCTGTTGCCCAAACAGCCGTGCACGTGGCATGAGGAAAGCAAACACCAAAAGAGGGCTGAAACTTGAAAATGCACAGCGAATGCTAACCCTGCAGCTTGCTGCGGGAAGCTTTAATTCTCGTGATTTGGGCAAATAGTCTGTCAAGATCTGATGTTCGTGAATTTTTCGTATAAAAAAGCCGTCCTCATAGCATGGTTAACCTTTGCCTTGAATCTTGTTGTGGTCCAGTACGCGGATTCAAAGGGCCGTGCCGTGATTCATCAAGTGTTGAGGGAATCTAAGGAGGATGGCTCCAGCATCATTATCAAACTAAGTGGTAATCCCCGCTACAAAGTGATCGGGATAGAGAAAAGGGAGATCTTGATTGCACTAAAAGATACTGAGCTTTCCAAGGGGCTTTCCAATAAGCAAATCGCAGGTGATGGGCTGATACAGCATATAGAGATCAACAAGAAGCCGCACAATGTGAGCTGCTTGCTTGTTAAGCTCCGAAAACCATATATCAGGATTGATCACCAGATAGAGACCGGTAAGGGTAGACTGTGGATTCGAATCACGGATAAAACAGGCGTGTCCACAGGGACATCCACAACAGCTTCTTTTAACAAAGCTTCAAAACCAGGTGTATCAGATTCCCCTCTTTTACCTACGGAGATGGAAGCCCCTGTGGCCCTGAGTAGGTCGGGGGGTATCGATGAACTGCTGAATCCAGGCACCAAGGATGCCACACCAGACACAGATCTTTTCCTGCGGGCTGTAGAGCACTTTCAGGAAGGCAGATGGGATGATGCGATTCAAATTTTTAGAAAGATCATGAAAGCCTATCCTGGCAGTCCCCATTTAGAACGGGCCTATTTCCTGCTGGCAAAAAGTTATGATCATAAATTCAAAAAGAATATTTCAGATCATTTTATGGAGGTCATAATACACTACCGTGAGGCTGTAAGTAAATTTCCCAATTCTGTTTTTGTGCCTGATGCCATGGTATCCATGGGGAACTGTTACTTTAAAGCAAAAAATTACTATGAGGCCCTGGCCCATTACAACCTTGTCTACAAAAATTATAAGACCCATGCAGTGGCCCCCGAAGCCCTATTTCAGCGAGGAAAGATCCTTGCCTTAACCAAAAAACCACAAGAGGCAATTAAGAGCTTTGAGCAGCTTGAATCACGCTATCCTGAAACGCCATTTGCCAGAACCGCAAAGGTCGAAAGGGCCAAGGCGCTCTTTGACATGAACGCCTTTAAACGTTCCCTGAGGCTGCTTGATGAAGTCATAACCGTAGAACCGGACAAAGTTTATGAAGATCCAGATATTCTTCTCTATTTTGGTTATAACTACTATGAGCTTGGAAGATTAAAAGAAGCAAGGGATCTCTTGTGTAAAACCTTGAACTGTTATCCCGATATAGAATCAAGCCATTTGGTCTTGACAAGGATTGCCGACACCTACCGAGAGGAGGGGATGGAAGCTAAGGCATTAAAATTGTACAACATGGTATTAAGGAGATACCCTGATAGCGAAGGGGGGCTGATTAGCCTGCTTCGCCTTTCTGTAAATAGCGAAGGGGTTGCATCTGAAAAGCAGCTTCTCGCGGGGCCAGTTGAAGAAATAACCTACAATAGGCCTACGGATGAGACCTACAAAGAGATCATGAAGTCGCATGGAGACCATCCCCTATCCCAGCTTGCCGGGCTGAGGCTTGCACACGAGCAACTGAAACACAAAGATTATGAAGGGAGTATCCAAACCCTTAGAGGTATCCTGTCTAAACATCCTGATACCCCTTTGTCGGAGGACATCAAGTCTGCCCTTCGAACATCAATGGAAGCCATTTTTAAAAGGGAGCAGCAAGCAGGAAATTATGAGAATATCCTAAATTACTATGAACAGATGAAGGATCTATTGAGCATTGAAGATGCGCCGAATCTCCTTTTGATACTCGGTGATACTTACAGAAGGCTTCATCTGTACGATCGTGCTATCTCCATGTTTGAAAAAGCCAAAAGTTCGTACACAGATCAAGATCAACCTGGCACGCTGCTGTTCGGTTTGGGGGAATCTTTTTATAAGGTAAAAAGGTTTGAAGAAGCCCAACAGCCGCTTGAGGTCTTTGTTGCAAGATATCCTGAGGACAAACGGTCAGCCCGGGCCTATTTCTTCATAGGGGATATGATGCTTAGGCAAAAAAAGTATGACAAAGCAATGGCGGCCTTTAATCTGGCCAGGCAGAAAACCACTGAGAAAGATATTAAAATCCGCATACTTATGGGCATGGCCGAAGCATTAAGCGGTGGGGGAGATTATGATAAGGCATCCAGTGTGTTGAACAAAGCCATCGCGTTGCTGAGTCAGAACAAGCGTGATTCGTTGATAGACATCTACGATGCCTATCAGAGGCTGGGTGAGACGTATCTTAAACTTGGAGACAATGAACAGGCTGCATCGGCGTTTGAGATGGCCCTTAAGGTTAGCCCCAAGGGCCGGAACGACCACCGCCTGCAATTCAGGCTTGCGGAATGTTATCAAAAGCTCCAGGCAAGAGATAAGGCGGAGCGAATATTAAATCAGATTATCGTTGCTGGTGACCCATTCTGGAGCAGGATGGCCGAGGCAAAGATCAATGAGATTCGCATAGAAAAAACCGTTGAAGGGCTGGGTCATACTTGAAACACATCACAGGCCCAAATCCAGACCGAGGATCTCTATGCATAAAAGTCACATTTTACTCATAGAAGATATGGATCAAGAAAGGGCTGCCTTGTCCGAGACCTTGAAGGGCTATGGATACAGGGTCACGGCTGTCAGCAATGGTGTCAACGCCCTGGAAAAACTCAAGGGTCAGGATTACGACCTTGTCATATCCGACCTTAAAATGCCGGAACTAGATGGTATAGAATTATTAAGGAGGGTTAATGAAGAAGAAATCGCTGTCCCTGTCATCATCATTTCAGGATACGGAACGGTCGAATCTGCTGTTGAGGCCATGAAACTGGGCGCCTTTGACTTTATTTTGAAGCCTTTTGCACCAAAAGTCATGAACTCTGTTGTCGAGAGGGCGATTCGGTGTCGTGTATCTTCATCTCCTGGGACAGATTCAGGTCCAATGGAGCCTTTAATTATTACCAGGAATCGTCAAATGCTTGATCTGTTGGACTTGGCAAAGACTGTAGCCGACAGCAAGGCAGCCGTATTGATTCAGGGAGAGAGCGGTACAGGAAAAGAACTCTTTGCTCGTTTCATTCACAACCAGAGTTCGAGGCGTAACAAAACTTTTGTGGCGGTCAACTGCGCAGCGCTTCCAGAAGGACTTTTAGAAAGCGAACTCTTTGGACACGAAAAGGGGGCCTTTACTGGGGCAGTTTCAAGAAAACTCGGCAAGTTTGAATTGGCCCGGGGTAGCACCATACTCTTAGACGAAATAAGCGAAATGAACATACAACTCCAAGCCAAGCTGCTTCGGGTATTGCAGGAGTCTGAGGTTGACAGGGTGGGTGGCCAGCATCCTATTCCTATTGACGTCCGCGTGATTGGGACGACGAACCAGGATATCGAGTCGGCCATAGAGGCAAAAAAGTTCCGGGCAGACCTTTATTATCGCTTGAACGTCATACCGATCAGGCTACCACCCCTGCGGGACAGAAAGGATGATATACCCCTGTTAGCGGATTATTTTATTAAGAAATACAACAAGATAGACGGTCGTGATGTCAAAGGGTTGACAAAAGATGCAGCCCAGACGCTCATGCGCATGCACTGGCCCGGCAACGTCAGGGAACTGGAAAATGTGATGGAGCGGGCCGTGCTTCTTTGTGGTGGGGATCTGATCGACAAAGATGCGCTTTTTGCAGGTGAGAGGCCCAAAGCCGTTGGGATGCCCGAGTCATCATCCATACCGGCCGGTTCCCTCAAGGAGATGGAAAAAAGGGTGATTTTGGAAACTCTGGATCAGACGAATGGAAATCGAACTCACGCTGCAGAAATTCTTGGCATTAGTGTGCGGACACTAAGGAACAAGTTGAACGAGTACCGAGAAAAGATGGAAATGCTTTGATGAAGGCATACAAATTGCTAAGGATAATAATCACGAATGCCTGAAAATAAGAAAGCGTGAAAGGGACAAAGATTGATTGGGGAAAAAATGACAAATTCCAAAGCCCAAATGACAAACCAAGCTCAAGATTCAAATAGCAGAAAGTCTACAATGTTGAAGAACTTCCCGGCTTGGAGGAAGTTTTGGCATTTACCATTTGGATTTTTCCATTTGAACTTGTTTGATATCGTGTTCTTGAGATTCGTTTATCAGGGGCTTGGTTCCTGCTTATCCTGGTTAAGCCGACCCATGATGCTGTCAGGATTATCGTTATCATCGGGATAAAATAGACAGGTAAGGTACAATCATGCCGATCAACTCGCTATTTGGGAAAACGTTTCATGCCATTGAGAGGTCTCTTGATATTACCAAAAAGCGACACGGCCTCTTAACCAGCAACATTGCTAATCTGGACACGCCAAATTACAGGGCGAAAGACATCGATTTTAAAGATGCCTTGAAGGATGCTCTGGATGGCATATCGATTGATCTGTCTCGAACAGATTCCCATCATTTTGGTTCTAAGACTTTTTATGCAGAGCCGTCTCTCAGTGAGAGCGGCTCGGTCGATATCGATATCGAGATGTCAAAGCTTGCGGAAAACAATTTACGATATCGGATGAGCGTAGAAGTGCTTTTGAGGAAATTGTCTATGCTAAAACAGGCCATTATTGAAGGAGGGCGATAGTATGGATCTTTTGACCGCACTTCATATCAGCACAACAGGCTTAACCACTCAGAGGATGCGTATGAATATCATTTCAACCAATCTTGCCAATATGTATACAACGCGTACCCAAACAGGGGAGGCATACAGAAGGAAGATTGTTGTCATGGAGGCGGAACCGGTTGAAGACTTTGAGTCGACCTTAAGAGCCCAATCTGAATTACTGTATGGGGTCAGAGTGGGTGACATTGTGGAAGATACAACGCCCTTCAAAAGGGTGTATAGTCCGGGTCATCCTGATGCGGACGAGTCGGGTTATGTTTCTTTGCCTAACGTAGACGTGATTACTGAAATGGCCGACATGTTGATTGCCAGAAGGTCTTATGAAGCAAACGTGACTGCCATTGGAGCAACCAAGGCAATGGCTTTAAAGGCTCTTGAGATTGGAAAGTGAGTTTACGGCGAATCCACCTCCATATAAACTCTCCCTTGCGAATGGGGGGCCAAGCTAGGCATGAAGGAGAAGAAAAATGAGTGACTTAAGGGTCCTAGACAAATTGCATGTTGGTCGGTCTCCTGCAGACAGGAAAAATCGCACCAGCCCAGGGAACTTTGGTGATGTCATCAAACAGGCGATAAAACATGTCAGCGACATGGAAATACGAGCCGATCAATCTATTGAACAGCTCTTGAAAGGAGAGACCGGTATCCATGAGACCATGATAGCCCTTCAAAAATCCGATATTTCTCTTCGTCTTTTCCTTCAGGTTCGAAACAAAGTCATGGATGCCTATAGGGAAATTATGAGGATGCAATTCTGATCGTGAATCATGAATCAGAATATGGGAGCCCGATGCCAGTCAAAACATCCACAATTTGGCATAAGCAGACACAAAGTATCAGGTATCGGGTATCAGGTATCAGACGGAAACCAATAATAACCTTCGAATAACGAACAACAAGGAGCCATAAAAACAATGATTGAACAGTTCATCGCGGCGCTTAAGGCCATGCCGGTCTCAAAGAAAATCTCCATGGCGATTATTCTGGCACTGGTGGTTGGGGGGTTTGCATTGATGTTTTTTTGGGCCAATCAGATTGATTATCAGACCCTGTACAGTAATCTTTCCCAGGAAGATGCAGCCAATATCGTCTCAAAACTAAAGGAGATGCGTATTCCATATAAACTTGAAGCTGGCGGTTCGCTCGTTATGGTTCCGGCAGAAAAGGTCTATGAAACACGGCTCGCCTTGGCAGGTGACGGACTCCCGGCAGGGGGGAGTGTGGGGTTTGAAATCTTTGATCATACGGATTTCGGGACCACCGACTTTGTCCAGAGACTCAACTATCAAAGAGCCCTTCAGGGAGAACTGTCCCGGACCATCAGTGAATTTCGCGAGGTGGAGCACGCAAGAATCCTCATTGTGCTACCCAAGGATTCCTTATTTGTTGAAGATACTAATCCACCGTCAGCTTCGGTATTGCTAAAACTAAAATCAAGCCTGTCTTCAGAGAAAGTAGCAGGGATCGTCCATCTTGTAGCAAGTGCTGTTGAAGGACTGACACCACAACAGGTTACAGTGGTCGATACGAGTGGCAAGGTGTTGTTCAAAGGGGCTAACCAAGGGGATCAGGCAGCGCTTCTTAGCAGTAACAATTTGGATTATCAACGCCAGGTAGAAGGAAAAATCGCAGGGCGTGTCCAAAGTATGCTGGAGGGTATTGTAGGCAAAGGCAAAGCCATTGTCCGTGTGAGTGCCGAGATCGATTTTGATCAAATCGACCTCAGTGAGGAAAAATATGATCCTGATAATGTAGTGGTCAGAAGCAGACAACGCAGATTAGAGTCGTCTGAAAAAGGCGGAGGGAACGCATCAGCGGCTGCGGCCATGAGTCCTATGATGGCTGGTGTGCCTACCCAAAAAGCCGAAGGGATCAAATCTCAAAAAGAGGATGAAGTTGTCAATTATGAAATTAACAAAGTCGTCCGACGAGTTATAAAACCCTCGGGCGTCGTGAAACGACTTTCTGTGGCAGCAGTGGTTGATGGAACCTACGAAGTCGTCACGGCTGAAGATGGGTCAATGACAAGAAAATATATTCCGAGAAGCCCAAAGGAATTGGAAGAGCTTGAGAAGATTGTCAAAAGAGCAATGGGCTTTAACGCTGATCGCGAGGATCAGGTCCATGTGAGTTGTTTGCCTTTTTCTGTTTCGGCCGGCATAGAAGAAATCCCGGATGAAACAGGGACCGATTGGCTGGCATACGCACGTCCGTACATTAAGCCGGCCATTAATTTTGCACTTGTGCTTATGGTCGTTCTTTTTGTGGTGCGGCCACTTTTAAGATCGGTCAAGGGGGTGGGGACATCGGTCGGGGTCCCAAAACAGTTATCCGCATCGTACGAGGAAATGGAGTCGGCCGCGCTGCCAGAACCTGGGGCCAGGGATATCCGGGAGAAGACCAAGATGCTGGCACAAAAGAATGTTGATAAGGCTCAACAGGTGCTCAAGGGCTGGCTGAGTGAGGCGGAATAATGGCAGAGGGCAACTTAAAAAGGGGAAAATTGACGGGTCCTCAGAAGGCCGCAATATTTCTTTTGATGATGGGGGAAGAATATACTGCGCAGGTTTTTCAGAAATTGGGGCCAGAGGAAATCAGCAAGCTTGTCACCCATATGTCAGAAATTCAATACGTTCCCCCATATACCTTAACACAGATTATGGAGGAGTTTGTTGAGAATATTGAAGGCGATGGTCGATTACTGGTGGAAGGTGCATCTTTTCTAAAAAATGTGGTGGAGGGTGCCTTAGGTAAAGAACAAGCCAAAGCCATCCACAGGCAGCTTGAAAAGAGCGGGAAGGACGTACCCTTTGGTTATTTTGAGAATATGGACAAAGGGATGGCCGTTAACATTATCAAAGGGGAACATCCTCAGACCATAGCCCTGATACTGGCACACTTGAAACCCAGCATAGCTGCTGAGATCCTTGCGGGCTTGCCAGAACAAATCCAGGCCAGCGTTGCAATGCGCATCGGACAGATTGAGCAGGTACCCAGGGAAGTTGTCCACGAGGTGGACCAGGCGCTTCACAAGGAGGTTATGGGCCTGGGCGATTCTGGCGGTAAAGAAGTTGAAGGTGTATCGGCCCTTGCCGATATACTGAACGAAATAGAGAGGGGTACTGAAGAACAGATTCTGTCGTGGATTGAAGAGCAAAATGCAGACATGGCCGAGCAAATCAGGCAGCTGATGTTTATTTTTGAAGATCTCACAAAAGTGGATGATCGTGGTATGCGGGAGATCTTAAAACATGTGGATAGACAACAACTGGCTGTGGCCCTTAGGACGGCATCTGAAGAATTGAAAGAAAAGATCTTTGCCAACCTCTCAGAAAGGGCAGGTGAGATGCTTCGGGAGGACATGGAGGTTTTGGGTCCTCTGAGAATTTCTGAGGTCGAAGAAGCCCAGCAGAAAATCATCAGGATTGCCAGGCAACTTGAAGGTGAAGGGAAGATCATACTAGGAAAGGGGAAGGAGGATATCTTTGTCTAACACCGAAGCAGAGACTGGCACCCGGAATGAGACATCCGAAATTTTTGAAATGGAATCCTTTGATATGCCCGATGCCGGCTCAACTGCCAAGACACGTTCCAGCACCTTTGAGCCCTCCTATAGCGGCCACAGCGAAGATGACGCATTTCAATTTTGGACCTTTTCTGGTGACCGGGAGAAGGCCGAAGGGATTATAGATGAGGCCAAAAAAAAGGCGAGCTTGATTGAAAGTGAGGCCTACGAAAAAGGTTTTTCCCAAGGCGAAAAAGATGGCTTTGAAATGGGGACCAAGAAGATTGACAAGGTCTTGGATCGAATCCATGGCATCTGCAACGATATGGCCTCGTATAGACATACATTCATAGAGACATATGAAAAGGAGATGTTACGTTTGATCCGCGCTATTGCTGAAAAAGTTGTGCGAGGAGCAGTGGCCGTGGATAAACAGATTGTTCGGGAAACCATCCTTGAGGCCTTTAGCCTTGCTGCGGAGCGCATGGAGGTAACCATAAGCGTCAATCCCGAAGACGTTGAGTACGTGAAAGAAATAAGGCCAGACTTTTTTGATCGCATTAAGGAGTTAAAATCGATCACGATTAAGTCTGACCCGTCCATTTCCCGGGGTGGGTGTTTTATGGAAACGGCTTTTGGTCATGTAGATGCCCGCGTGGAAACCCAGCTGGAGAAAATAGCCAGGGCTGTTGAGAGGGCCTTTGAAGAAGGGCATGTGGTAACCGGAAATGGTGAATCGTGAAACGTTATAGCGGTCATTAGTCACTGGTCATTAGTCATTAGTGGGCTGTACATGACCAGTGGGCAGTGACCAATGACCAGTGACTAATGACTAATGACCAACATAGCGATTCCCGACTAATGAATAACGACATGCGCTGGAATCACTATACAGATGCTGTAAACGCCTGCCAGTGCTTAACGGCTGAAGGTCGTGTCGTTAAGGTTGTTGGACTGATTGTGGAAGGACTTGGTCCGGGGAAGGGTGTGGGGAGCATTTGCGTTATTCACAATGCGGCCGGAGAGGAGGTTCGTGCTGAAGTTGTCGGCTTCAAGAACCACAGGATTATTTTGATGCCGTACGGAGAAATGCGAGGCATCAGCCCTGGGTGTAAGATCACGTTGGTTGATGAACGCCCTTATGTCCCAGTCGGTGACGCTTTTCTAGGAAGGGTGGTCAATGGTTTGGGTGAACCTATTGATGGGAAGGGAGCAATCCCCTCAAACGTTCGATATCCCCTGTATGGCAATGTTGTGAATCCTATGGAGAGACGGCCTATCCGTGAAGTGGCGGACGTAGGTATCGGTGCGATCAATGCCTTCATAACGATTGGCAAGGGACAGCGAATGGCTATTATGGCCGGTTCGGGTGTTGGCAAAAGCGTGTTGATGGGAATGATAGTACGACACACCACGGCTGACGTAAGCGTCATCGCCCTGATTGGAGAGCGGGGACGTGAGGTCAAAGACTTTGTTGAACAAAATCTCGGCCAGGAGGGTCTTAAAAGATCGATTGTTGTGGCGGCAACATCGGATGTGTCTCCGTTGATAAGGATGCGTGGGGCCTACCTGGCAACTACCATTGCAGAATATTTCAGAGACCGAGGACTCGACGTCATTTTAGTTATGGACTCTATCTCAAGGTTTGCCATGTCTTGTAGGGACGTAGGTTTGGCCGCAGGAGAGCCGCCCACCGTAAAAGGATATACACCTTCATTCTTTTTTCAACTGCCCAAGCTTCTGGAACGCGCTGGCAGTATTGAGGGCAAGGGAAGTATCACCGGTATCTACACGGTCCTGGTCGAAGGGGATGATATAAACGATCCTGTGGGAGATGCTACACGAGCTATTGTAGACGGACATATCGTACTTTCGAGAAAACTGGCTAATCGTGGCCATTATCCGGCCATAGATGTGCTTGCGAGCGTCAGCAGGGTTATGCGAGATGTCGTGGACCCTGAGCACTTAAAACTTGCCGAGAAGATTAGAGACATCATGGCGACCTATAGTGATGCCGAGGACCTCATCGCTATCGGGGCATATGTGGATGGAAGTGATCCAAAGATAGATTATGCCAAAAGTATGATTGACAAGATCAATGCCTTTTTAAAGCAGGATGTTTCCGAGCAAGTATCATTTCGCGTTGGGATAAACAGGGTAAAGGAGATGCTTCAAGGCCCCGATCATGAAAAGGTTTAAGTTCAGACTCGATCCTGTGATTCGGTATCGACAGTATCTTGAACGGATTGCCCGGATCGAGTTGGCCAGAGACAAACAAGCACTGATTGAAAGTAAAAATAGGATTCGGGAGATCAAGCAAGCCCGGCGGAACACTGCCCGTGAGCTTGACCGGGAGCAGGCGCAAGGGATTGAAGTTGATCGCTATCGGGTCTTTACAGGCTATTTACAAGGGTTGCTCCACGAGATTGAATCTGAAAGTGAACGCTTGGTTGAGATTGGCGTTAGGATAAGGCAAAAGCAGGAGGCGGTTAAGGCTGAGACGATAAAGAAGAAAACCCTAGAGTGGCTTAAGCAAACCGAATATAATAAATATTTGGAATGGATTAACCGGGCAGAACAGAAAGCAGCAGATGATCTGAGCGGGCTGCGGAGAAAATCAGTAAGCAGTAGGCAGTAGGCAGTACGCAGTTTACATGCCACCGTAATCTGGCAGAAAAAACATGAACTTTAGAACGAAACATGTAAAACCTTATCTACTGGCAACCCTGTTGTGCTTTTTGATTTTAAAACTTGTGCTTGGGGCTATGCTCCTGTACATCAAAGGACCTGTGTTGTCCGTGCCTGGGTTAGATAGCAGGCCAGCTTTGGCTGAAGATGCCGGTCGAGGCACGTCGAAGGGACCTTCGGACCAGGATCCCCTTCTTCCATCACGGCCGTCTTTGAATTCCCAAAACGTGAGCGCGAGCTTAAAAATTCTTGAACGCAGGCGTGCTGAGATAGAAATGGAAAGACGGCAACTTGAAAGTGAGCGTAAACAATTAACAGCCCTCAAGGAGGAAATTGAGGCAAAGCTTGTCCAGCTATCAAAAATTCAGGATAGCATCCAGAGCAAGCTTGAAACACAAGAGACGATTCGTAATGATAAGATCAAGCATCTCATCAAGATATATACGACCATGGCTCCCAAAAAGGCCGCTGCCCTTATAGAAAAACTTGACATGGAGGTCATTATAGAATTGTTTTCAAAGATGAAAGGGGAAAATGTCGGGAAGATACTTCCCTATGTGTCGGCTGAAAAGGCGGCCAGGATCAGTGAACGCCTTGCCAATTTCAATGATTAAGGTGCGTAGCACAAAGGGCATAGGGCAAATAGAGTTTGAGTCTTGCGCATGCTCTATGCTATGCCCTTTACGGTTGTGTTACCTTCTCAATATTTATATTATAGGTGCTCTGCGATTTAGCGGGGAGGCTGGTTTCTGGCTCGGGGGCCAGACGTGTACCATATACAATGCTTTCATGTCCATGGTCGTCGACTATCCTTTTCACCGGTATGCTATTGACCATTTGCATGATCACCTCATCTGAAAAGCCCGCCTTTTTTAACATCTCTATTTGTTCAATGGACAGCTCAGCTTTCTTGGGGTTCTTATAACGATCTGCCAAAATGACCGATTTCAGCATCGCGTCATTTGCCCCGGCACTTTTGAGTTTTATCAGAGACTCACCGGTTATGGAACAGGTTTGTTCCGCGATCAACATTTGAATCACACTATCACTGATCTTTGCGCTTTTCATCCTTCTGATGTCATCAGGGCCAACCAATGAGTTCATGGCCAAAACCAGCCCGGAAAAGATAAGCGTTATACCTACCACGCAGAGCCAGAGGATAATGATTCTTTTCATGATCTCTTCCCCCTCGTAAGTTATCAAAACGCCTTGTTGCTTTTCCTCCTGTTGTGAGGTCGGCTCGAAGAGCCAGCCTAAGCAGGATTATCATTCCATCCCTTCCAGTCTGGGATGAGTATATTGCGCAGGCGTTCGGTTGGTAGCGTTTCGTTTGGGCACTTTATGAAACAGAGCAATATTTGTGCCTAGGATTATATACGCATTATGGCAACACACAATCAGAGGATGGTTGGTTTCTAGTTCTTGCCAAAGGCGGACGGCTGTTGGTTGAACACTTGCTAACAAGGGTAGGCACTAAACATAAATATCCACCAGGGTTCCTTTTTCAGAAGCAATGTCCCGGGGTAATCGTCGGGACCCCTGATTTTCGGGATTTTTCTCTGAGGTAGTTTCGTATCGGTCCCCAGGGATGGCAGTCCTTTGATAAGGCTTGGCAAGATATGTGCTGTTCTTTGTAAAAGGAACAATCGCTAGATTTTTGGTGGGATTCACTTCCATAGCTGGGTACCCCCCCTCTTTAAAGGTGTAAGGCTTTGGGCGCAAGGCTCACGGTTGTCTGTTTTTCTCTTACGGCGTTTGCCGTGCGCACAATGTCCAGCGCTTTTGAGATCTCTTAAGAGATGAGTACTGCTCCCGCATGATTTTAGTGCATTATTTTTACTTACATTATAAATGTATTTATAGAAAGTCAAGCCTTTTTGTCTCAGGTCGCATGGATATGGGAAATATTTTCCTCCTCAGCCTTAATCATGGAAAAACTTTCTATTTAAGGAGGGCCCCAAATGCTTCTTGCTGGGCATCATTTTTACAACCTGATGTATTCATTGAAAATAAATAAAATCACCTTTTCTGGCATGCTCATTGCTCACAAGATGTGCAGCAGTCACAAAAAACAGGACGATACAATGAGGAAACCATGAGTCTGCATTCGATGAAACTTGGGCTTATCTTGAAAAACCTGAAAGTTGAACCGTCTCAGGGCAATGCTACAGGGTCGGTAAATTCTGGGGGACTATTTTCAAGGCTCTTGGAACAGACGATGAAGTCTGCTAGGGGACTTCTTTCGCCTGCAGCCCGCAAAGGAGCGAAGGCAGGAGGAACCGACCGGGGATGGCTTGAGCATTTTAGAAATCGATTAATGTCCTTGGGTATTCCCCTTAAAGATATGTCATTATCCAGCGATGCCTTCCCTGATTTAAAAAAGCTCCTGATGGGGCAAGGATATTCAGAATCAGAGATTAACAGTTTTCTCAAAAAACTGCTTCACGGGAAACCATGGCCTGAGATTAAGGTTACCGAACTTCTTGAAAAACTCTCTGAGCTAAAGGCGTTGTCCAAAAAGAAATCCCCGGATCCTGCCATAGAGGTGTCGGCCGTAGCCTATATAGAAGCTTCACTGCACCGCCTCGGCCTGGATGTCCAGGAGGTAAACAGGGCAATAGCTCAGGCAAGGGCGCGCGCGGGGCAGGTTAACCTGGAAAGTTTGATCCAAAATCTGAAAGGCATTCTCAGGGGTTTACCTGAGGGAAAACAGCTAAAAGCTGACGGGAAAGCCGCCGAGGATATAAAGGGCATGCTGGCTCGCATAGGGATGATTAATAAAGCGGGCGATGTCAATGGCCCCATCTCTTTGGAACGATTTATCCAGATACTCGAACAAAGGATGGCCAGCATGATGCCCGGCCGTCTGTCAGACACACAGATCGAAAATCGCGTAGACCGTCTCATGGACAACGTGTTGGTGGCCTCAGGACAAGACGAGACAAAATCCAGTGTTCGGCCCCTTTATGGCGGTAAACTTAAGGGCCTCCCCGGTGATGACTTAAAGGCGAATCAGGCACATAAACAAATAGGGAAGGGGGAGGACCCAGCACTTCAAGTAAAAAGGCCAGCAACTGAGGTGAAGGGGACTGCTGAATTTCAGACAAAAAAAGAGAAAGAGGCATTCTTCCCTAAAATGGAAAAGCTGGTCGAAGCCATAGAAGGGGCACGTGGAAAGAAGGCGGTTGATCAGGATAAAGGGACCTTGCTACATGGGGTCAGAGAGGCGATCATGGATCGGGTGCCTGTGATGAAGGAGGGAGGCAGGCCCATTCCCGTTTACGTGGCTAACCAGGTTGCAAGACAGATCTCGCTTTCCCTCCAAAGGGGAGAAAATCACATCAGGCTTCAATTAAAGCCCCCTCAGCTTGGGTCCATTCAAATTGACATGGATATGAAGGATAGCGTGCTAAAGATTGGAATAACCACTGAACTTCATTCAGTCAAGGAATTCTTGACAACCAGTATCCATGAACTCAGAGACACCTTGGTACAGCAGGGCGTAAAGCTTGAGAGAGTAGATATTCAGGTTAGCTATAATCTTGACCAGTCTATGGCCCATACCCAAAGGGACCTCAAACATGCACACTCCGGGAGGCGTAGTTCGGCGACTGCATCTGCTATTTCGTCAAGTGAGGCGGACAGCAAGGAGGATGCGTCGTTGGCCAATATCCGGAGCAATGCCTTATTGGATATGTTTGCGTGAACAAAGTTGCCAATAACCAGTAACGAGTAACCAATGACCAATGACAAACGACAGATAACGAAAGGGATAAGACCATGTCTATAGCAGCGCTTGGACCAACCTATATCAGTGAGGATGAGACGACACGTTATACCAGCCCGAAAGATGTCTTGGGTCGAGATCAATTCCTGACCCTGCTGGTAGCCCAGCTTCAACATCAAGATCCCTTAAACCCCCTGGAAAGCACGGAGTTTACCGCGCAACTGGCCCAGTTCTCCAGCCTTGAACAGTTGTTTTCGATAAACGAGAACCTGATGAATATTCAAGAAGGGATCCGCTCACAGGAATACGGGGATATCCTTGGCTATATCGGGAAGACAGTAAAGACAACGGATAATACGATTCAAGTAAGCAATGGCACAATGGAATCAGGCTCCTATACCCTGGAGGATCGGGCCGATGTGGCCGTTTTTATATACGATAGCGACGGCATGGAGGTCCGAAGGCTCTATCCGGGCTGGCAGGATCCTGGTGAGCATGCGCTCGCCTGGGACGGCAAAGACAATACAGGCGACAAGGTGGCGGATGGCACTTACACCTTTGAGATCGAAGCTCGGAATGAAAGAGGTGCCATTGTTCCTTACAGCACTTATTTAACGGGAGAGGTTACGGGTGTGACCTATCAAGGCGGTATCCCCTATCTGATGATCGGGGATCAGTTGGTGACACCTGAAAACATTGTAGAGGTTACGAAAACAGTGGCAGGGCAGTAACCAACAGGAAGTGCCTAAAGTGCCTAAAGTGTCTAAAATGCCTAAAATTACAAACTCAAATGACTAGTGACCAATGACCAATGACCAGATAAAAGGGGGGAGATAAAATGTCACTATCAAGTTCACTCTTTTCAGGCATCAGTGGCCTAAATACCCTTGGCAATGCCATGACGGTCATCGGTGACAATATCGCCAACGTCAACACAGTGGGGTTTAAGGCAAGCCGGGTCACCTTTCAGGATGTCCTGAGCCAGACCGTGGCCACTACAGCCGGCACGGCCCAGGTCGGACGCGGTACATCCCTTGCGGATATTAGCAGCAGTTTTGCTCAGGGCTCGTTTGAATCCACGGATTCGACCACAGACCTGGCCATCGGTGGAACGGGTTTCTTTGTGGTTCGAGATCCTTCTGCTGAAGAGGAGGAATACTATACCCGATCCGGGGAATTTCGATTTGACAAAGATGGCTACTTTACCAACCCGGCCGGCTATATTGTTCGGGGATGGGCACTCGACGAGGACACAGGTGAAGATGTGGGATCGATTACGGACATCAAACTCCAATCCTTTACATCATCGCCCAAGGAAACTGACAAGATAACCGTGATCACGAACCTTGATGCTGATGCCACCAGTAAGTCGGCAGTCCTTGCCTCTGCATGGGATGGTGCCGATGGCGACGATGAATACATTGGTGACAACGAGTACGAGTATCAAACGACCCTCAAGGTCTATGATTCTCTGGGAAGCACCCATGACATCACCATCTATTATGATAAGGGTAGCGCTACATCAACGTATGAGTACATCGTCACCTGTAATCCTGATGAAGATAAAAGGTCGGGTATAGATAGTACTCAGTCCGGTGTTGGCATGTTGGGCAAAGGCACCATTACCTTTAATCAGGCATCCGGGTCAATTTCTGATATCGATTTTTCAGCTTTTGATGCGACAAACACGACGACGGTCATAAACGCTGTGGTCAAAGGGACATGGAGCGGGACATCAGACCCGGTCTCCGGCGGAACCTATGCCTCAGGGACCAAATCACGCACTTATACTTTCACCGTAACCACTGCAGGGACTGTAGATGATGGTTCAAACGTGGTGCATTGGGATGATGGCGAAGGAAATTCTGGGGATATAAGTGCGGACGGATCTGCTCAGGCGATCGGATCCTTGGGGCTGACGGTCGATTTTGGTTCTACAGGCGACACGCTTGTTTTAAACGACACCTTCACGGTAACCTGCTATGGCGACAATGACGTTCGAAACACCAACTGCTGGGTCGCAAAAAGCGAAGCCACTGACCTGACCAACGGCTACTTCACCTTTAATGCGGATTTTCTTGGCGGTACCAGCACCGACATGGACGTGAAAATCGATTTCGGTTCTTGCTATAACTCTACGAGTAGTAGCTGGGTGAATGATTCCCTGACCACCACCCAGTATTCATCGGCCTCCACCACCACATTTCAGTCGGCCAACGGCTATGGGGCCGGTGATCTGCAGTCGGTCACTGTGGCAACGGATGGGGTTCTTACAGGTCAATACTCCAACGGGCAGGTGATTCCACTCTACAGGGTGGCCATGGCCAAGTTTCAGAACATGCAGGGCCTTTACAAAGAAGGGAGCAACCTTTTCAGCGCAACAAGGCTCAGCGGAGACCCCATCACCAGCAAGCCTGGAACCAATGGCTTGGGGCTTATCTCGCCTAACTCTCTTGAACAATCAAACGTAGATTTGGCCAATGAATTTGTGAAGATGATTACCACCCAGCGGGGCTTTCAGGCAAACTCCAAGGTGATTACGGTAACCGACCAGATGCTGGCCGAACTGATCAACCTGAAGCGATAATCAACAATCAAAGGTGAGAAAGGGGAAAGTGGGAACTTTCCCCATCTCACCTCTTTCCCAATCCCCAATTCCTGGATTCCTCAATTCCCGAATGACCTTCCCTAATCCCCAATGGCGAATGACCTGTCTCTCCATGCGTCAACAGATTGACATTACCTACCGACTTTGACATGGGGTATCTTGCTCAAGCATGCATAGTGCGCCTCCCAAAGAAATTCTCTCCTTTTAAAACGTGTAAGTTTGTTTATCCCTGAATCATAAAACTATCTGAAATTACACGATATTTACTTCAAACTGCCAGCCATTGACGACAACCCGCCTCCTCCTGACCACGGACCACTGAACTGATCACGGGTCACCCCGTCAACATGGCACAAAGGTTGCTCTGACTGTAGCTAAGAAATTCTGCGATTTTGTTTAGGGGAAGAGCCTATGGATATTGCCACTGTTCTGGGGATTGTTTCAGCCTTTGGTCTTGTGATCATGGCTATCTTTATGGGTGGGGGCATCAAGCTGTTTATTAATGTTCCTTCCCTGATGATTGTGATTGGCGGGACCATGGGTGCGACCATGATTAACTATCCTTTGAAAGAAGTACTGAGCGTATTCCAAATTGTGCGAAATGCCTTTTTTAAGAAGGGGATGTCAGGAAAAGATATTATTAAACAGTTCATAGATTTTTCTACCAAAGCCCGTCGGGAGGGGATCCTATCATTGGAGTCTGACATCAAGAAAGTTGACGAAGACTTTATAAAGAAAGGGATTCAGCTTTCTATTGATGGCTTGGAGCCGCAGGCGATTCGCGAAATCCTTGAAACCGAGATTATGTTTATACAGGATCGGCACCGAAAGGGCGCAGAAATCTTCACAACCATGGGGACTTTTTCTCCGGCCCTCGGCATGGTGGGGACCCTCATCGGGTTGGTACAGATGTTACAAACATTGAGTGATCCAAATTCCATCGGACCGGCTATGGCCGTGGCACTGTTAACCACCTTTTATGGTTCGATCATGGCCAACATTGTATGTTTGCCCATAGCTGGAAAGCTCCGAACCCGCAGCAGCGAGGAACTCATGCTCAAGGACATGATCATTGAGGGTGTGATATGTCTTTCAAATGGAGAAAACCCACGTATTGTGGAGCAGAAACTCGTGGTGTTTTTACCTCCAAATGAACGGAAATTACAGACTAAGTAGGGGGTGTCGTTATTTGTTTTTGTTATTCGTTATTCAGACACAAAGTGCATTTTTTGGCGCAACCTTGCGATAGATCGTTTTTCGATTCACGATTACACGATTTACAATTACAGGGCGTAGCGTATCCAATATGATGAAATCAAAGAAGCGTCAATCAGGGAATGATGCCGACCAGAGTGGAATAAGGGTTCTGACCGTCTCACTTTTTATTATACTTTTGGCATTTTTTGTTGTGCTCAATTCAATTGCCGTCGTTGATGAAAGGCGCAAGATTGTGACAGTCGGATCCTTGTTAGGAAGCTTTGGGATCTTGCCAGGCGGGCTTTCTCCCATGAAGGGTGAAGGAAAAAATATTTCACCGGCCCAGTCCCCGATGGTGCTCCGTAAGGAGGATGTCGCGGAAATATTCGGCTTAGATAGATCAATGTCTGGACTGGTTTCCATCCGGACAAGTCCAAAAGGAAATGTCATCAGTATACAGGAACAGGTGATTTTTGATGAGGGTAGCTACAAAATTAAACCGTCGAGCTATGTTTTTCTGAAAAAACTATGTGAGATCATTAATCAAGACAAACATCCTGTTGAGATTACAGGCCATACAGACAGCAGGCCGGCGGATGACAAGTCATTGCACTCCAATTGGGAGTTTTCCGCCTGGAGGGCGCTGGAGGTTTTAAAGTTTTTTGTGATGCTAGGCGAGGTCGATCCTGCGCGCCTCACGGCCTATGGCCGTGCAGAGTATGAACCGATTGCAAGCAACGAAACAAGAGAGACAAGGGCCAAGAATCGCCGGATTGACATTATTCTGGATAATAAATCGGGGAAAAGGCTTAACCAGATTTATCAGAGACATCCGTCCCGATTTTTTGTGTTTAAGCGGTTTTTATTTCGTATGTTTGATGAGCCAGATAGCCATGAAAAAGCGCAATGACAAAGATAGTGGATCTGACGTAGATCTTACTGCATGGATGGTGACCTTCGGGGACCTGCTCATGCTCCTTTTGACCTTTTTTGTCATGCTTCTAACAATGTCGTCAATGGATTCGCAAGCGTTAAAAACCATTTTCACTGTTTTCGGGGGTGCCATAGGTCCTATGGAGTTTTCTGACATGGAACAGGTGACCCCGGCAGAAGATATCGTGCACGAAGGTGCCGGCGGCCCCATGGAATTTCCTGATCTAAACATGATAAGAGTTTTAAAAGATCGTGACAAAAAAGTAATCGAAGTGAAAAAGGATACCTACGTGGAAAACCCTGAGGCATTGGAAGATATCTTGGCCATGGATGTTGACACCGAGCACGATGAGGTGCTGGAACGCCTGAAAGAAATTATTGATATCTCGGGAGATAAAAGGGGCGTTGTTATAACCCTTCAAGAAAGAATCCTGTTCGATTCGGGGAAAGCCGAGATCAAGGCAGCTGTTTTTCCCATACTTGACTGGATTGCCGAGGCCCTTGATCGTGTTTCAAACGATATACTTATCATGGGACATACAGACAACGTGCCTATGCGAAGCGGTCGTTACCGCTCGAACTGGGAGCTTTCTCTCTATCGCGCCTTGAGTGTACACAGTTATTTTGTTGAAAACAAGGGCCTTGAGCCCGAGCGACTTGCCGTTGGGGGATACGGTGATTTAAGGCCGCGGTTTCCAAATACCACCAGAGAAGGCCGCCAGAAAAACAGACGCGTGGAGATTATCATCAAAAGAACACAGGATAATTAGGAGGATAAAATGGCAGAGGAAGACAAGGAGTCAAAAAAAGAGCCAAAATCAGACGCTGCCGAGGCTGAGTCCAAAGGGTCTATCAAGAAATGGATCATCATTGGGGTCGTTGTCTTGTTTTTGGGCGGTGGAGGGTTTGCAGCATGGCATTTCCTTTTAGCTGAAAGATTTCTCGGCCAGTCGCAGACCGAGGAAGCCGAGTACAAGGCGACAGAAACCAAAGGCCAAGAGTTCGGAATTATTTACGGAATGGAGCCCTTTATTGTTAATTTGCTCGACAAGAATGGCAAACGATACCTTAAGACAAGAATCGAGCTTGAGTTTAAAAGCGAGGAAATCAAAGAGGAATTGACTCGACGCACACCGCAATTACGGGATGCCATTTTGTTGATTCTTACCAGTAAATCCTTTGAAGATATCAGCAAACCAGAAGGAAAGCTTCTGCTGAAAAACGAGTTGATTGCCCGGATTAATCAGTTTTTGCCAGGTGACGGCATTCAGACGCTTTACTTTACGGAGTTTGTTGTACAGTAGGGTGTGGAGGTAATTGATGAGTCAAATTTTATCACAAGATGAAGTCGACAGCCTGCTCAAAGGGGTAACAGAGGGAGAGGTAGCGACTGAAACCGACACGCCGGTCAGTTCGGATGATGTCATCCGGTATGATTTCATGGATCAGGATCGAGTTGTTGATGCTCGCATGCCGACCCTTGACATGATAAATGTGCGGTTTTGTGAGATTTTCAGGACGACCCTTTCCGGTATCGTGCGGAAGATTGTGGATGTCAGCGTCGAGTCAGTTGGCATGATCAAGTTTGAGAAATTCCACCAATCGCTTCCAGTGCCTACCAGTCTTCATATTTTTCGAATGGAACCTCTCAGAGGGCAGGCTCTCCTTGTCTTAGAGACTCGGCTGGTCTTCAATCTTATTGAATGCTATTTTGGCGGCAAGGCCTCAGAGGATGTAAAGATTGAGGGGCGTGAGTATACTCCCTTGGAGAACAGGATGATACAGAAGGTCGTGAGGGCCTGTTTCGATGACCTTGCACAGGCCTGGAGGCCGATTTATGAGGTTACAATGAGCTATGTACGGTCAGAGATGAATCCTCAGTTTGCCGGCATTGCGCTTCCCAATGATTCGGTTACCGTGACGGAATTCAATGTGGAGCTGGATGGCCAACCAGGCCTCATGAAGTTGTGCATTCCTTACTCAACCTTTGAACCCATCCGGGAGAAACTGCGTGCATCAGGGTTTCAGGGCGATCAGTTCGAGGTGGATGTGAACTGGAAAAAACGCCTGCAAGGGCGGATTAAGGACAGCATGGTAAATGTCATGGTGGAGCTTGGCACCATACAGATAACAGGACACGGACTACTTGGTCTCAAGGTTGGTGATGTGATCCAGCTTGAGCAGGACGTAAATGAGCGTTTAGTTGCAAAGGTTGAAGGTGTGCCAAAGTTCAAAGGACGTGCTGGTATTATAAGGGGTAACAAGGCTATTAAGATAGAACAAAGGTGCTTAGGGAGCTAGACATTATGTCAGACAAGGACGATACAACTGGAAAGGACGCAACAATGACCGAGCAAAAGGATGCCGGGACAGACATGGGAACGCCGGAGAATGTTGAAGACACTTTGACCATAGGAGAGACCGACGGGGACCGAGATCTGGATTTTATACTCGATATTCCACTGGAGATCTCGGTTGAACTGGGGCGCACACGCATGCTTATTAATGATTTGCTTCAATTGGGACAGGGTTCGGTTGTTGAACTAAAAAAGTCTGCTGGTGATCCGATGGAAATCTTTGTGAACGGGAAGCTATTCGCACGCGGTGAAGCTGTCGTGGTTAACGAAAAGTTTGGCGTGAGGCTTACCGATATTGTCAGCCCTGCTGAAAGGGTTAAGAGTCTTGGTTAAGCAAAGCTTTTGACTAGGGCCAAACCTGTCAGCGTTTATCAATTAACGGGCTTGGGGAATATGCTGCTATGGGTGGTTTAACAGAAACATCCCAGGTGATGTCTCAGCCGGACCTTTGGGGGACCGGGCTGAAGACATTGGCCATGTTGTGCATTGTTGTGGCAGTTTTGATTCTAGTCCTTTTTCTTATAAAGCGATTCTCTTATCTCAAACATGGTTCTGGCCACGGACAATTTATCAAGATCCTGTCTTTCCATCATGTAACGCCCAAGGAGCGTATTGCGTTGATTGATGTGGTGGGTGAAAAAATCGTGATTGGCATTACGCCGGAGAACATTACTTTCTTGACTAAGATTGAAAAATCCGAGGCGCTGGAGAGGATCGAAAGTCCCGAGGCCACCGGGGCGGCAGGCGGTCTATTCGCAAAGTTGTTGACGTCGTCTCTAAGAGGCAAGGGAAGACCGATTGCGAGATAGGTCAGACAGATAAGGTCAAATGCAAGATGCAATGCGTAAATCATAAAATGGCAGACAACAGAAAAGATGTTTCAAGGGGAAAGACCATCTTGGTTTTTTTTGTTTGCCTTTTGCCTGTTACTCTATTGCTCTTACTTCCTCGGACTGCTTTTTCTGCAACCATACCGCTTCCCTCGCTCCAGGTTGGCGTGGGGCAATCTGACAACCCCGGACAGGTTTCGGTCTTGCTTCAGATTGTCGCTTTATTGACTATTCTTTCCCTTGCACCGGCTATTTTGATTCTAATGACATCCTTTACCAGGCTGGCCGTGGTCTTTTCGTTCTTAAAACATGCGATGGGTACCCATCAGATACCTCCAAGTCAAATCATTGTGGGTCTGGCTTTGTTCCTTACTTTTTTTATCATGATGCCGGTATGGCAGCAGGTGAACGACAAGGCGCTCAAACCTTACCTAAATGAAGAAATATCTGAAACTGAGGCACTTGAGGCAGCTATGCATCCCATTCGCCAGTTTATGTTCAGGCAGACGCGAAAAAAGGACCTGGCCCTCTTTGTGAACATGGCCAAGCAAAGCAAGCCGGACACACTGCGGGATGTTCCTACATCCGTTTTGATACCCGCATTTGTCATAAGCGAGCTGAAAACGGCCTTCATTATTGGATTTGTTTTGTATGTGCCGTTTTTGATTATAGATATGGTGGTGGCAAGCGTGCTTCTTTCGATGGGGATGATGATGCTTCCACCGATCATGATATCCCTGCCATTCAAGCTCATGCTTTTCGTGCTGGTGGACGGTTGGTACCTGATTGTTGGTTCTTTGGTCAGAAGTTTTGTGACAGGATGATATGACACCAGAGTTTGTCGTTGGGTTTGCCCAAGAAGCAATTAAGGTGACCATTCTGGTCGCAATGCCAATGCTGGGGCTCGGCCTTATTGTAGGCTTGATTGTAAGTATTTTTATGGCAACCACTCAGATTCATGAAATGACTCTAACTTTTGTTCCCAAAATACTGGCAGTTCTGCTCGGGCTCCTGTTTTTCTTAAACTGGATGTTGCAGCAGCTGATCGATTTTTCACAAAACATTATTACACAGATACCGACCTATATTCGGTAATGGAGGATGGGAATTCGGAATGGGTATTTGAGAGAACGGCCAAACTGACATCAATGCAGGAATGATGAAATTATCGGCCCCTAGGCCTAGGTATTATTGTTTCATCAATGAAGACATCAAGCAAAGAAAGGGAAATAAAATCCAAAATCCGATACGAAGTGAAGCCTGCGCCAAATCCGAATTCCAAAATTGAATCATGGAGATTCTAAGTTTTTCACCTGAGCAGTTTAAGTCTTTTGTTCTGATTTTGATTCGGATCAGCATCGTCCTGTTTGTGTTTCCTATTTTCGGATCGGGTATGTGGCCAAACTTGGTTAAGGCAGGGCTTGCCCTGATAATGAGTATTATCCTCTTGCCGGTTGTTCAGCCTGACCCCACACTGTTTCCAGAAACCGTGTTAGGGGGCGTGTACCTGATACTTTCTGAATTAATCTTCGGGCTGATTATTGCCCTTACCGTTCGGTTGCTCTTTACCACTGTGCAGTTGGCGGGACAGCTCGTGGGATTTCAAATGGGATTTGCCATTGCTAATGTTCTCGATCCCGAGTCGGGTGGCCAAGGTCCTATTCTTGCCCAGATAGGTTACTGGGTTGCTGTTTTAATTTTTCTCCTCCTCAATGGCCACCACGTTGTGCTGAATACCCTGGTTGAAAGCTTTGCCGTGGTTGAGGTGGGCTCTCTGGGGCTTAGTGATGGGCTTTTTCATAAGATGTTGGAACTTTCTGGGGACATGTTTACCATGGCCGTCAAAATCGGAGCGCCCGCCATTGCCGCTCTTCTCATGACGAGTGCGGCTTTTGGGATTGTCGCAAAGGTGGTGCCGCAGATGAATGTTCTGATTGCGGCCTTTCCCGTGAAGATCGTGATAGGCCTATTCTTCTTTGGCTTCTGTTTGGAGGCACTGCTCTACTTTATGAGACACTATGTTGCGGAATTTGAAGGTATGTTGAGAACCATCATGAACTTGATGCTTTAGGGTTTCCGTTTTGCCCCTGAACTTTCAGTTATAAACTAACTTGATAAGGAGATAACACCTTGGCTGAGGGTGATTTTCAAGAAAAAACCGAACAGGCAACCCCTAGGAAACGCTCTGAGGCGAGAAAAAAGGGTCAGGTCGCCAGCAGCCGCGAGCTACCATCGGTCGCTGTGCTTCTGGCCGGCCTTTCAACGCTGTATTTGTTCGGGGCCTATATGTATAGCCACATAAAATTCCTTATGTGGGATACCTTTTCCATGATAGCGACCCCGAATCTCAGCCTGCCGGACTTTTTGGCATTCGGCAATATTGTGATTGATCGCTTCATCGTTATCGTCTTGCCAGTGATGATTGCAGTGTTTGTCATGGCAGTCCTGTCGAATGTCTTACAAGTAGGTTGGCTGCTTTCATGGGAGGCGATCACGCCAAAGCTTTCAAAAATAAGCCCCATCAAAGGGATACAACAACTCTTTTCCTTACGGACGCTCGTGGAACTGTTCAAATCCTTGGCAAAGCTTACCCTCGTTGGTGTGATTGCCTACATGACGGTCAAAGGGGAGATGGATCGCCTACCATCGCTTGCTGATACAGGAGTCCAGGCCATTTTATTATACATCTTGAAAATTGCATTTAAGATTTTCATTAAGGTGTCCTTGGCGATGCTCGCTCTGGCTATCCTCGATTATGCCTTTCAAAAGTGGCAGTTTGAGAAGCAGTTGAAGATGACAAAACAGGAGGTCAAAGAAGAATTTAAGCGAACCGAAGGAGACCCACTCGTTAAGTCAAGGATCAAGAAGGTTCAGTTCGAGATGGCCAAAAGACGCGTGATGCAGGAGGTCCCGAAGGCGGATGTCATCGTAACCAACCCTGTCCATCTGGCGATAGCAATTCGGTATGACAGTACTGAGATGAGTGCCCCGAAAGTTCTAGCCAAGGGGGCAGGTGCGGTGGCTGAGAAGATTAAGGCACTCGCTGAAGGATACGACATCCCGATCGTAGAAAACAGGTGGTTGGCTCAAAATCTTTATAAGATGGTTGACATCGGCAATGAGATCCCAACCATGCTATATCAGGCAGTGGCTGAGGTCTTGGCGTATGTGTACCGGATAAAAGGCAAAGCCGTATAAGTGCAAGATTAACCAATGACCAATGACTATTCAACCATTTGACGCATAACTGAGGTTTCGTTATGGCTACGACAACACAGGGGACTTTAAGGGATGCCCTTTTTGCAAATGGCAGCGATTTCATGATGGTGATCGGTGTGATAGCTATTCTGTTGGTCATGGTCATACCATTGCCGCCCTTTCTGCTCGACTTTCTGCTGGCCCTGAATATCACATTTTCCATTATCGTTATTCTGATGTCCATGTACACTGTCAATCCTTTGGACTTTTCTGTGTTTCCATCCGTTCTTTTGGTTGCCACACTGTTCAGACTTTCTTTGAATGTGGCCTCAACAAGGTTGATACTGCTGCACGGCAACGAAGGTCCATTGGCCGCTGGTAAGGTCATTAAATCATTTGGTAGTTTTGTTGTGGGTGGCAATTACGTTGTGGGCCTGGTTGTTTTTATGATCCTGGTTATCATCAACTTTGTCGTGATCACGAAGGGTGCCGGGCGTATTGCTGAGGTGGCCGCACGCTTTACCCTTGACGCTATGCCCGGGAAGCAAATGAGCATCGATGCCGACCTGAATGCCGGGCTTATAGATGAGCGTGAGGCCCGGGAGCGTCGGGAGGTCATTGCAAAGGAGTCCGAGTTTTACGGGGCCATGGATGGCGCCAGTAAGTTTGTTCGTGGAGATGCCATTGCAGGGATTATCATCACATTCATCAATATCATCGGAGGTTTTGTGATTGGGGTGCTTCAAAAGAAGATGGCCATTGCGGTTGCGGCGCAAAACTACACCCTGCTTACGGTCGGTGATGGATTGGTTACCCAGATTCCGGCCCTTATCATCTCGACCGCTTCCGGTCTCGTGGTGAGTCGAGCGGCTTCGGAATCGAGTATGGGGATTGAATTCGGCAAACAGCTTTTCAAGAATGTCCGGGCTAGTTATACTGGCTCGCTGATAATCTTTTTATTTGGACTCATTCCGGGGCTTCCTCATATTCCTTTTATGTTGCTTGGTGTGATCGTGGGGGGAAGTGTCTATCTCTTAGACAGGAGAAGACAAGCGGTTGTGGCTACAGAAGCTGCCAAGGAAGCCGAAAGAGAAAAAACAGAAGAACGTTCCGAACCCGTGGAACATCTTCTTACACTTGATCCTATGGAACTGGAAGTGGGCTACGCCATTATTCCTCTTGTGGATAGGGCACAGAACGGAGAACTCCTGGACCGTATCAGATCCATCAGGCGACAGTTTGCCTTGGAGATGGGGTTGATCATTCCTCCGATTCATATAAGGGACAATCTGAACCTCAAACCGTCTGAATACCGAATTTTGATTAAGGGTGTGGAGGTAGGCAAGTACGAATTGATGCCAAATCATCTTATGGCCATGGATCCAGGCGATGTGGTTAAAAAGGTTGATGGTATTCCAACGAAGGAACCTGCCTTCGGCCTGTCTGCTATCTGGATCCCTGAAAGTAAACGCGAAGAGGCAAAATTTGCGGGGTACACGGTGGTGGATAGTGCAGCAATCGTAGCAACACACCTAACCGAGATTATCCGAGGTCATTCCGATCAGTTGTTGGGTCGTCAGGAGGTTCAGAACCTCCTTGATAATCTTGCTAAGACCCATCCCAAAGCCGTTGAGGAGCTAACACCATCGCTGCTTTCTTTGGGCGGTATTCAGAAAGTATTGCAAAATCTTTTGAGGGAAGGGGTATCGATCAGGGATATGCTGACCATTGTTGAGACCTTGGCCGATTATGCCCCGGTTACCAAGGACCCAGATGTCTTAACAGAGTACGTAAGACAAAAGCTTGCAAGGGCTATTATCCTTCCTCACATTGGAGAGGACAGCGTGCTGCCTGTGATCACGCTCGAACAGGATGTTGAGGATGTGCTCCTGAATAGCGTCAAACATACTGAGCACGGATCATACCTGTCTGTGGAGCCCAAGGTGGCTACATCGATCGCGAACTCAGTGAGCAAGCAGATAGAAAAAATTATGACGATGGATCTTCAACCGATTCTGCTCTGCTCTCCTGCCCTTCGAAGACATCTTAGAAGGATGGTGGAGCAATTTGCGCCGTCATTAATGGTACTTTCACACACTGAGCTTCCAAACAACATCCGGTTTAAATCCTTAGGGAAGGTGGGTTTGGGATATGCAGGTTAGAAGATACCGGGCCAGTACCATTCATGATGCGGTTAATCTCGCCAAGCAGGAGCTTGGTCCAGAGGCGCTGATTCTGTCTACCCGCAAAATACATGGGGGCAAAGGTGGGGCTTCTGCATATAGGACTCAGGCGTTTTTTGAAATAGCTGCCATGCCAAGTGGAAGCCAGGAGGCTGTGCGATCAGATTCTTTTACTGGACAGGGCCTAATGGATGAAAGAGCCTCCGGCTTTTTGGGCTCCCTTCGGTCAGAGCTGATGAGTATCAAGGAAATGATCTTCCTGTTGAGCCGTTCCGGGAGGCTTATGGAAGGATTTAGGCTGAATCCGGAAGCCATAGAGGTGTACGGCAGGCTGATTCGAGGTGGCATTGCCGAACCCTATGCGCAGCTATTTCTGGAAAGAGGGGGCGCATTTGAGGAAAGTGGGGATTTACCCTCTAAGGATCTTCATAAACGGGTCTTCAAAGAGGTATCGAAGGTCATCGAGGTAACCGATCCCTTTAGTTATGGCCAAGGGCAGGTGATTTCGGCGCTTATAGGGCCTACAGGCGTTGGGAAGACGACCACGATTGCCAAGCTGGCAGCCAATTTGAGTCTGAAACAGAAAAAGAGCGTAGGGTTTATTTCTATTGATAACTATAGAATAGCAGCCATAGATCACCTTAAGACCTATGCGGGAATCTTGGGTATTCCCTGCTTTGCAGCCTTCAAGCGTGCTGAATTGGAATTTGCCCTAAGTCGCATGAAAGACAAGGATGTCATACTCATCGATACCGCTGGACATGGCCACTACGATCTGGAACGGATAGATACATTGAGAGAATTGATCGGGCATGACTTTCCGATTCGCACTCATTTGGTGCTCAGCACGGTCACCAATGAATTGGAAATGGAATGCGCGGCCAAGAATTTCGGCCGGTTAAATTTTAGTAGTTATATCTTTACCAAGACCGATGAGACACGGGCTCGAGGGGTAATTATAAACCAGCTTCTCAAATTAGGGATGCCGATTTCGTTTATTACGACAGGCCAGAGGGTCCCAGAGGACATTTTCAAGGCAACCAAAACAGGCATATTGCGCTTATTATTTAATTAGGGAGAATCTTAAAATGGATCAGGCAAACGGTTTAAGACAGTTGGTCAGGAAGAAGGCTTATGACATGAACGGGGTCAAAGGCGGGGTCAAAAAATACGCCGTGGGGTCCTCATTTCCCCGCGTTCTGGCTGTTACGAGCGGCAAAGGGGGTGTAGGAAAGACCAATATCGTTGGAAACTTGGCCCTAGCATTTAGAAGACTTGGAAAGCGTGTTCTAATCTTAGACGGAGATTTGGGACTGGCAAATATTGATATTATTTTTAGCCTTAATCCTGCCTATAACATCAAACATGTGATCAGCGGTGAAAAGGATCTTTCAGAGGTTATCGTTGAAGGTCCTGAAGAAATTCGTATCATTCCTGCGGGTTCTGGATTGCAGGAATTGGTCCATTTGACAGACGGGCAGAAACTTAATCTGCTTAACGAGTTTGATTCATTAAATGAAGATTTTGATATCTTCCTGATCGACACCGGCGCAGGTATTTCTTCGAACATCATCTATTTTAACTTGGCAGCACAGGAACGAATTGTGGTGGCCACATGCGAGCCGAGTTCTATTACAGACGCCTATGCCTTGATGAAGGTTATGTTTACCCAACATGGTACCAGGAGTTTCAAACTACTTGTCAACATGGTGAACCATGCAGAGGAAGCTAAATCGGTTTTCAGGAACTTGAGTAACGCTGTTGTGCGCTTTTTGAGTGATATATCCTTAGAATATATTGGATTCATACCCAGAGATGACAATTTCCAAAGGGCTGTAAGGCAACAATGCACTGTGATGCAGTGTTACCCGGAAAGTAAGTCAAGTAAGGGCTTTTGTGAGTTGGCTCAGCGATTGTTGGCCTGTTCGGCAAATACACCATCTGATGGGAATATAAAGTTTTTCTGGAAAAAACTCATGACCTGTCACTGAGTTTGGGAAATGGTTAAGGAGTTAACTACTTAACTACTTAATCACTTTACGAGCTTTGTACAATGCGTAGAGTTCAAGCAAAGGGCAACTACGGCAAGACCAGCGAGCGGCCAAGGACGATGGATGAAGCCGAGCGGGGTGCGTTGATTGCCAAGTATGCCCCTTTGGTAAAATTCTTGGCAAGCCGGATGGCTATACGCCTTCCCCCCAGTGTATCTATAGACGATTTGATAAGCGCAGGGATCATGGGGTTATTGGACGCTATTGAAAAGTTTGATGCCCGTAAGGAGGTTCAGTTCAAGACATATGCAGAATTCAGGATTAAGGGGGCAATCTTAGACGAACTCAGGAGCATGGATTGGATTCCTCGGTCAGTCAGAAAAAAGGTTCATGAGGTGGAACGGGCCATCATGGCGGTTGAACGAAAACTGGGCAGGCCGGCCGATGATTCAGAGATAGCTGCACAAATGGGTATTGATTTGGGCACTTACTATGAGATGCTTGATAAGGCCCGGGGTGTTGAGCTGTTGAGCCTTGATAAGTGTATAGGCAGCCATAAAGATAATTCTGAATCTAAGAAATCTTACGAAAGCTTAATACGAGGAGATCATGACCCTGGTGACTTCGTAATGGGCCGGGAGCTCAAGCAGGTCATTGCCAATGGGATTAAGGCTCTGTCCAAAAAGGAGCAGATGGTGGTTTCACTATACTATTATAATGAGTTGACATTAAGAGAGATCGGAGAGGTTATGGGGCTTACTGAATCGAGAATTTCCCAGCTTCATACCCAGGCCATTATAAAATTGCGTACAAAACTCAAGTCATATTTCGAGGCATAAGCGATTACATTTGAGGCGCCAGCGCATGGCACAACATCTGAACAATGAGATTGATTCTGGAGAAAGGCCCAAGGTGAAAAGCCAAACCAAAGATAAGTCTGAATCTGACACAGGCGAAGATATAAAGACTGGGGTTTCATCGGCACCTGGCGCGGAAGTCGATCAAGTGGCCAGCACCGGGCTTCAAGGGGAAGGTGGCGTCGAGTCGAGGGAGGCCACTGGTATTGAAGTCGGAGCGGAAGACCCTGGGGTTTCAGAGGCAGAAGATACGGCTGAAGGGTCTGTTGATTCCCCTTCAGATACAGCCATTGAAGCCAGCCTCCAACCTGAACGATGGTGGTTTCGGAAACGCCGAAACGTCATTGGGAGTCTTATTTTTGTATTATTTATATTACTCGTGGCTTACGGATTGAAGGGATGGCGTATCCATCTATCGGAAAGCGAAAAGGCCCCTTCTACCCACGCCCAAAGGGTCACTTCCAAGCGGGTCTACCGGGCCCCTATTGGGGCGATTTTGGATCTTTCCCCCTTTTTGGTCCTATTTCCTGAGGATGTCGATCAGGCCTATTTATCGTTAAGTATTTCGGTTAAACTGTCGAATAGAAATGTATATAAGGAGATACTGGAAAAAAAGACCTTTTTCAGGGGGGCCATTTACACGGTTTTAAACAAGGCGGTTAAGGCCAGCAGTTCCAAAATGATCTCCAAGAGCCAGTTGAAACAAGATGTGATTGATGCGCTTAATGGCCTGCTGGTCACCGGGACCGTAGATCAGGTCTATTTTACCGAATTCTTGGTGATCTGATGGCATAGCAATGGGATTTTGCTTTGTTGGTGGAAAGGGAAGAAGTGCCAAGCACAGGGGACATAAACGTTTCGTCAGGGCAAGGCAATGCGATCAAAGGGGTGCACAACGTCAAACATCAGAGCCTTGAACTAAAGAAGCTTGCATTGGCCCGGGATCAAAAGGAAAAGGAAAAAAAGAAAGAGACGGGTGAGGAGGAATTTGCCAGTTCCGACAAAGGCCGAGTTCGTGATGATGGGGGAAAAGGCGGCCCAGGAACCGAGGAACAACACACGGATTCCGGGAAAAAGCGTAAGAAGGAAAAGGGTTCAGAAGTTCGGGGTGGCCTGGTGGATGTGGTCATTTGACGCAGTTCCTGGGTCGAGTCGGGGCTAAGTGCATGATGTGGTCAACAGCTTTAGAATTTTGGATGATCATGTTGGTCGTGGTTGACCTGCTTTTGATCATCCTTTTTATTATTCTTATGAGGCAGCTTAAGGCTGCCAGAGCTATGCCGGCGTCATCTGACGTAGAGCTGCTACCCCAGATCCTGGAGCCATTACTGAAAGAGGCTGAAAGGATTTCTATGCAATTTGAGACCCAGTTAAAGGAGAAACAGCGTCTTGTCAGAAAATTGAATGAGCACCTCGACAGTCGCATTATCAGTTTGAACTTGTTACTTAATCGGGCCGATGTTTGCCTTGCTTCTCATGGCAAAGAGTCGATGGGTAAAAATACCCCCCAGAGACATGTGTATGACTTACAGCAGGAGATCATAGCTCTTGCAGAGAAAGGGCTCGGTTCACAGGAGATAGCAAACCGCATGGGGATTTCAGAAGGAGAGGTGATGCTGGTGCTCGAATTGAAAAGAAAATTCATGGAGCTGGAGAAGAATGGCTAAATGCTTATTGAGCTTGACGATATCTTGATTCTACCTTCCAGGCTCAGCTTGCAGGACAGGTCCGGCCCGGGCAAGAGCCTACCATTTAACAAAGACCAGATTGTTGAGGGGAGGGTCATAAGACCGATTCCCCCACATCATGCCTTACTCCTCTTTGGGCGGGAGCAAGTCAAGGCCCGGACATTGGTGCCGCTGCGGGCAGGTCAGATTGCTTTTTTCAAGGTCGAACAGGTAAAGCCGGAGTGTGTGCTGAAACTGGTCGAACTACGAACGGGTGACCAAGATGGGATAAATCGGCTGTTGCCAGGGACCGCTTTCCGTGAATCTCCTTACAAGATCTTAATCAACATATTGGCTTCGTTGAACCGGTCTTTGAAAGAATCAGATGTGTCTGAGTTGCCTGACATACTGTCTCGATTGTGGACTTTGATCAACCGTATTTCACTTCCCTCTAAGATGCCTCATGGGCATTTCCTTAAGTCATTTATAAATGGCTCCGGGATGATTTGGGAACATAAACTCAGGTCCTTCCTGCTTTCTCATTTTCAGACGGATCATATAGAGGCCCTTTTACAACAGGACTTGAAAGGTTTGGCATTAAAATCCTTGGCAGACGGGATGGTAGATAAATTGGTTTCCGCCAAAGCCATGAGCAGATTTGTTGATGGCCTGGAACAGTTTCAATTGTTGAATGTATTCGGGCTGGAAGAGAAAGGGAAGCTTTTTTTTACGATCCCCATACAACTCAATAATGAGTTTTTTTGGGGACAACTCTTGATCAACCTCCCGAAAAAAGGGGACGATGAAGGCGCTGACAGGGACCGGGACAAGGTGCTCCGGGCTTCTCTTTTCTTACAGATGTCCTGCCTTGGGCCAGTCCGTGCAGATGTCTCAGTTTTTCAAAAAGCGATTAGAATTACTTTTTGGGTGTGCGAAAAGGAGATTCAGACCCTTTTTAATCATTACACGGATTTGCTCAAAAACCAACTTGAAAGACACGGTTTTTATATGCAGGAGATTACGTGCCACTTGCAGGAGGCCAATATTTTGACTCAGACCTCTTTGGTTGAAGAGCTTTTCGATTCTGAAGAACACGAGATCAATCTGGTTGTATAAAAGAGCCGGTTTAACCAGCCGGGTGCAAAGGCAGGAAGCTTCCATTTCGCGGTTTGTTCTCTGCCTAATGGGCTCAACGACCTTAACGGGCTTCACAGGACTTGAAAATGCCCAGAAAACAAAAAAAAGCAGTCGGCCTGAAATACAGACCAGGGGAGGACAATGCCCCAAAAGTTACTGCAAAGGGCACCGGAAAAATCGCTGAGAAGATCATTGAGATCGCCCGCAAACATGGCATCCCTGTCAAGGATGATCCAGACCTTGTTGAGGTGTTATCGAGGCTTGATCTTGAAGAAGAAATACCCCCCGAGCTCTATGTCATCATAGCGGAACTCCTTGCCTTTGTCTATAACCTGAATCGGAAAAAGGGCTCAAGTAGGAAGATTTTTCCCTGATCCTGCAAGCTATGCCTAACCGTTTCCGTTAAAAAATCCAAAATACAAGTCTGAAAGAGCAAGCTGTATTGAAAAAAATCGTTTTGACTTTTACGGTTTTCATTTTTCAATGATGGTTGAGGACGAGACGAAATGACATATAACATTTCGTAATCACATGACTTTGCCCATCTTATCCACTTCGCGGCCTTGTTTTACCCCCCCCTCCTATCAGAGCAGCCTCGAGTGAGGTTTCAACTCCCATGAGGATCAAATGCACTGGATCGTTGTTTGTCTAATGGCCTTGGCATCTTCGTTGCAATGGGATGATAGCAAAAAGGAGGGCGAAGCAAATTGCAACTGGGCGTTTATCAGGCTATTAGAGGCAGTCGCATTCAGGCACTCAGGTTTGATATTATTACCAATAATCTTGCCAACGTAGATACCCCTGGGTTCAAAAAGGACAAGCTCTCTTTTGACGAGTTTCTTCAAGAACATGTTAGGGCCGACCTGAGTCAAGGAAATATGAGCTATACGGGCAATCCACTCGATCTCGCGTTAGAAGGGGATGGGTTCTTTAAAGTCAAAACGCCTAACGGCATACGATATACGCGAAATGGCAGCTTTTGTCTGAATGCCGATAGGATCCTGGTCACACAAAACGGCGATCCAGTGTTGGGCGAAAATGGGGTCATTTTCATACAGGGCAACGATATCGTCATCAATACCAGAGGGCAAGTAACAGTGGATGAAACAGTGGTGGACACCTTATCCGCTGCCACGTTTGTTCGACCGGAGCTACTCCAGAAAGAGGGCCTATCCTATTACATTTATCAGGGAAATCAGAAGGAAATTATAACGCCGGAAAAGGTTTTTTTCCGGCAGGGATATCTTGAAAGGTCAAATGTGGGGGTTGTGGAAGAGATGACCAAGATGATCGAAACCCTCCGGACTTATGAGGCTTATCAAAGGATTCTGCAGACATTTGACGAGACGAGCCACAAATCAGTCAATGAGGTAGGGCGAGTGCAATAGAAAAAAGTGCCTAAAGTGAACTAAAGTTGAAAGTGCCTAAAGTTAAGGAATGCGCTTTCAGCGCAACCTATTTTTAAAACTGACCACGCCGAAGGCGTGCACATTAACCCTGGCCCAGACCGATCACCAATAGTTTATGCTCAAAAAGTCAAGTGTGTAATGATGCATAGCCCAGATCAATATATGAACGAATCGCACCAGGGCGGGCTTTAGCTCACTTTAGACACTTTAGGCACTTTAGCTCACTCCAAGTTGAATACGGCAAAAGATTTTCTGCCAGAAAAAACGCGAATTTCACAAGTAACGGAATAGAGAGGTGAGAAGATGTTAAGGGGATTATGGACAGCTGCTTCAGGCATGGCTGCTCAGCAATTAAACGTTGATATTATTGCAAACAACCTATCCAATGTGAATACCACGGGTTTTAAAAAGAGTCGTGCCGATTTTCAGGATCTTATGTACCAGACACTTCGTACTGCAGGTGCTACAACTGCTGCGGGCAACCAACTTCCAACGGGTATTCAGATTGGGATGGGCGCAAAGGCGATGGGCATACAGAAGATGTTCTCGCAAGGGGATTATAACCAAACGGGCAATGAACTTGATCTGGCAATCGAAGGGAAAGGTTTTTTCAAGGTTGTGAGCAATGATGAAGAAGTTTATACCCGCTCCGGTGGTTTCAAAATCGACAGCGAGGGTTATATCTGTACCCCGGCCGGTGACAGGCTCCAGCCTGAGATCACAATCCCGTCGAATGCGGTTTCTATTTCTATTGATTCTGCGGGAAGACTGGTGGCCTGGGGACAGGATAAGGAGACACCAGTGCTTGAAACGGATATCAAGCTGTACACATTTCCAAACCCAGCAGGCCTCCACAGCATGGGACGAAACCTTTACCGGCCTACGGCCGCTTCTGGAGAAGCCACCGAAGGCACACCGGGTTCAGACGGTGTTGGCACCCTTGCACAGGGCTATTTAGAAATGTCCAATGTGAATGTCGTCGAGGAGATGGTCTCGATGATTATCGCCCAGCGGGCTTATGAAGTAAACTCCAAGGCCATTCAGACGGCTGATAATATGCTCCAGATGGCCAACAATATCAAACGGTAGTTGGAAAGCGCATGGCGACAAAGGGCATAGCGCATAGCGCAAATGACCCAATGACGAATGGAGAATGCAAAATGCAAAATGCAAAATGCAAAATTGCACGATGGCCAGCATCTCTTATAGTCATATTGGCCACAGTCATTACTATTTCAGCAGGATTGGGCTTTTGTGAAGCCTGGGCTGATGTCCGGACGTGCATCAAGATCAAGGGAGAGGCCTGGATCAAAGGCGAAAAGGTCTACTTAAAAGACATTGCCAGTATAGAGGGCCCAACCCGCCTGAAGGAGCGACTCGGTGCGATCTATCTGGGCTATAGCCCACAGCCGGGCAGGTACAAGACCATAAGGGGGACATGGATTGAATCCAAGATTCGTTCAAAAAGGTGGTTGCCAGTGAATACCGCCTTGCATGTACCGGAGTCTGTCAGGGTTAACCGGACCTGGCAATCTATTCAGGAAAAAGACCTTCAGGAACTTTACAATAACTATATTGCCAAGCAGCTTAAAGGACGTGAAGCAAATTTTAGGGTCAGCCGCTTTAAAGTCGTTGGCAATGGCCAATTTCCCGAGGGCAAGATGAGCATTGAGCTTGTGCGCCAGGGTGACGGAAGGCTGTTGGGATATGTGAGCCTGACTGCTATCGTTCGGGTGGACGGCAAGATCGAGCAGCGGATGGTCCTGTCAGGGTGGGTGGATAGATTTGAAGATGTTGTCTGTACAAGCCGTTCGCTCAGGCGTAACAGCATTATAACCGAAGAGGATCTTTGCATGAAGCAGAGAAATATTTCTAGGCTGCCATTCAACGTCCTGACAAGCATGGAGGCGGTTGTGGGAAAAAGACTCAAACAATCTTTAAAAACAGATACCGCGCTATTGGCCAACATGGTGGAGGACCCGCCCCTGATAAAAAGGGGTGATAAAGTGATCATCATGGGTGAATCACCCACCCTTTTGGTGACAACCTTGGGTATTGCCCAAGCCAAGGGGGGTATTGGGGATCAGATCCGTGTCAAAAACTGTATGAGTCAAAAACAGATCATTGCACGCATCATTAATGCTTCAACCGTGAGGGTTGAATTCTAAGGAGTGTGAGAAGTGGTGATAAGATCTAACATCTTTAGCATCGTTTGTCTTGCGGTTATAGGAATGGCGAGTCTGGCAGGATGTACCACCATGGCGGGTAAGGCCTCGGTTCAGGCGCCTCAAGCTCCCGGTGGCGATATCCAGGGCTCTCAGTTGAACACCTACGCCCTCCCTGAACCCAGTGAGGGGTCATTGTGGGTCGATAGTGGTAACACCAAGCTCTTTGTGGATATGAGGGCCAGGGCGGTTGGTGATTTGGTCACTGTAACGATTTCCGAGACGCCAAGCGCCAAGTTGGACGCGAATACCAAAACCAGCCGCGATTCAAGTATTGAGGCCGGCCTTACAGACCTTTTGGGCTATATGAAGGCCCTGGAGGAAAAGAACAAGAAGGGGATTCCTGGTGGCTCCACATCCCGATTTGACCGGACAAGCATGTTCAAAGCCAACTTTAAACCAAGCTTTAGCGGTAAAGGCTCCAGCGATCGAAGTGGAACCGTGGTCGCCTCGATTACAGCACAAGTTTATCAGGTATTGCCCAACGGGAATCTTCGGATATCGGGCAAACGCGAGATTAAGGTAAACAACGAGACCCAGTACATTACGATCTCTGGCATTATACGTCCGGAGGATATTGACCCGGCCAATGTGATTGAGTCAACCTATATTGCTGATGCCAGGATAGAATATTCGGGCAAAGGCGTGATTGCCGACAAACAGAGGCCGGGTTGGCTGATGCGAATCCTTGACCATGTGTGGCCGTTTTAGTCAAGTGGTCACTGGTCATTAGTCATTAGTAAGAAGTGACTTATCAATGCAAAAGTGTGAACCGAAAAATATAACCAATGACCAATGACAAGTGACCAATGACAAGCGGAGGTAAAATGATGAGAATAATATGCAGACCGATGACGGCGACTTTCATCGTCTTAATGCTACTGCTGTTTTTATCTGCCGAAGCATTGGCTGTTAGAATCAAGGATTTAGCTGCCATTAAAGGTATAAGGCCTAACCAGCTTATTGGATATGGCCTCGTGGTGGGACTGAACGGCACTGGAGACAAGGCAGGAACCGGTTTTACCGTTCAGTCGCTTGTCAATATGCTTGAGCGGTTGGGCATTCACGTGGATGAAGCCGATGTGTCGGTTAAGAATGTTGCAGCTGTCATGGTGACAGCCAGTATCCCGCCGTTTGCAAGGATAGGAAACAAGATCGATGCGGTCGTATCTTCCATAGGAGATGCCAAGAGCTTACAGGGAGGGACGCTACTCTTGACACCTTTGCGCGGTGTGGACCGAAAGGTCTATGCCCTGGCCCAGGGGCCGATCTCTGTAGGCGGGTTTGCTGCAGGAGGGGCCGCAGGGGGCGGTGTGACCAAGAACCATCCGACTGTGGGCAGAATTTCAAGGGGTGCCACGATTGAGCGGGAAATCCCGGTTTCCGTGCAAGATAAACAGGAGCTCATTATTACTTTGAATAATCCTGATTTTACAACGGCCGTCAGGGTTCGCAATGCCATCAATGAAAAGTTGGGCCAGGTGTTGGCGACCACGACGGACTCCGGGACCCTTAAGCTTTCCATACCAGCAGATTTTCAGGATCATGTTGTGCAGCTAATTGCAACCGTTGAAAATCTTGAGGTCATACCGGATACTGTTGCCAAGGTCGTTTTGAACGAGAAGACAGGAACGGTGGTCATTGGTGAAAAAGTGAGGATTTCTACGGTGGCGGTGGCCCACGGCAATTTGAGTATCCAGATAAAAGAGCGCACAAGGGTGTCACAACCTTCACCTTTTGCGCCATCCCCGCCTGGTGGTTCTGCAGCTCAGTTTGGACTTGAGAATGGTCCTGTTATGGCCCCGGGCGGACAGACTGTTGTATCGCCGGAGACTGACGTAACGATCGCAGAGGAAAAGAACAGACTCCTTCTGGTTCCGGGTAGTAGCACTATTGGCGAACTGGTGCGTGCCCTGAATGCCATTGGGGTTTCACCAAGGGACCTGATTACCATTCTTCAAGCGATAAAGGCCGCTGGGGCGCTTCAGGCGGAGCTGGAGATTATTTAGTCAGTGGTCAGTAGGGAGTAGGGAGTAGGCAGTAAGTACGAATGACAAATGACAAATGACAAATGACAAATGGCTGACATAATGACCGACATACATTCAAAAACCCCTGTGGCTTCAGCACAGACAGCCATGAAAGACGCCAGGCTCAAGCAGGCCTGTGCTGATTTTGAATCGATTTTCATCTACTACATGTTTAAGTCCATGCGGAAGTCCATTCCCAAAAGTGGCCTTTTTAATAACACCCACGGAAGTGAAGTTTATAGGTCAATGACAGACCAGGCCATGTCCGACCATATTGCAAGGGGGAGAGGGGTCGGACTTGGGAGATTGCTTTACGATCAATTGAAAGGGAGCACTAAATAGTGGTCGAATGGAAAAATGGTCAAGTGGTTAATGACCGACCAATTGCAGAGAGGGTTGGCAATTTGTCTTTAGCGAATCATCGTTTCATCCGATAAGAAATGTATATGGAACCAGGACAGGAGAATTTCTATGCAAGCAGCAATTCAGACCCTTGAAAATCTCTTCTATGAAAAAATCTTGCTGTATCAAGACCTTGTAGAATGCTTGAAACGGGAGCGCAGCAGCCTGATTAAAACAGATATTGACGGGCTATGGGAGATATCCGATGAAAAACAGGCCCTCGTATCTCGCATCGAAGCCGTGCGCAAAAGGATCCTCGAAGTCCTGTCCGAAGCCTCGATAGATCACGGTATGAATGTCTCTTTGTTTCGCCTTGCCAATGTGTTGTCGCTTATTCCCCGTGAGCACCGGGGCCGGTTCAAGAAGGCTTATCTGTCTCTGGTAAGCTTGAAAGGGGAAATCCATCAGCGCAGCCAGGAAAATAAGCTTTTTATTGAAGAAAGCGTTCGTTTCCTGGATGAACTCATTGGAATCATAGCGGGTGCCGATCAACCAAAGCCTGTTTACAATCATGCTCGATCTTTAACCAGCAAAGGTCACACAAACCTGTTACTGCACAAAGAGGTGTAATTATGTCTGGTCTGGGATTGGTATTGAGTATTGCTAAAGATGCGGTGGCGGCTCAACAGTATGGCCTTGATGTCGTCGGCCACAACATTGCCAACGTGAATACGCCAGGTTATTCCAGACAGCGTGCTGTCCATGAGGCGAAAGAGCCTGCCCCTTATGGCGGGGTGCTCCTTGGTCGCGGTGTGGATACAACGCAGGTCGTGCGAGCCACCGATCAATTTATTGAAAACCAACTCATGGAGCAAAAATCGAGCATGTTTTCCTTTAAAGAGATGGAAAATTACATGCAGGTCTTAGAGGGACTGTTTAACGAGAACTCAGACAGTAGCATCAGCGCCTTGATGGCAGATTTTTGGAACACATGGCACGATGTGGCAATTAACCCCTCGGGGGGGTCAGAACGGGTGGCACTCTACGAGCACAGTGTCTTGCTGTCGGATCAATTTAAGGCCCTAAATACTGATTTGATACAGCTTGAGACAGACTTGACCAACGCCATCAGTGCAGGGATCAATAGGATTAATGAGATTACGAATGAAATCGCACAGATCAATAACAACATTGTTGGGATGGAAGTCACTAGTACAGCCAATGACCTAAGGGACCAACGTAACGTATTGGTTTCGGAGCTTTCCGAATACACTGATATCAAAACATTTGAGCAAAGCAATGGCTCACTGACTGTTGTTGCGGCCAAGGGTACGATCCTGGTTCACGGCAACGACAGCTATGATCTGGCATTGGGTGGAGATGATGGCCGTCGGGTTGAATGGCAGGGTTCGGGTGGGGCTACGGTTGACCTGACGGACTATATCAGCAACGGGAAGCTGGGTGGATGGCTTGATATGCGCGAGGAGGTCATCGCAAAGTACAAAAAGGATTTGGACGCCTTGGTTAAGGAATTCGTATGGACTGTCAACCAGCAGCACAGCCAAGGGGTGGGGCTGGAGGGCTTTAGTTCCGTCACGGGAACCTATCAGGCTTCAAGTACAAGCGCTGCACTTGATTCATCCGGGCTCGGTTTTGCCAGTGAAATCATTGATGGCGGTTTCAGGTTGTGGCTTTATGATTCAAACGGGGATTATGACAGCGATACAACCCTGACGATTGATGCCAGCGTAACCTCTATTGATGACATTGTGACCGCTATTGACGCCATTGATCCCAATATTACTGCAACAACCATTGACGGCAAAATACAGATTAGCGCTTCTAATGGTTACACATTTGCTTTTTCCGATGATACAAGCAATGTGCTGGCTGCCCTTGGGATCAATACTTTTTTCGCGGGCACAACAGCGGGTAGCATCGAGGTAAACGACAAGATCGATTCTAACAAGAATTACATAACCGCAGCACAGGTAATAAATAATGTGGGCCCTGCAGTGGCGAACAGCAGCAATGACCCTACAGGGACCGGGACCATCGTAACCAGCGGCCACTACACAGGTACAGCGGATGCAACGTATGAAATTCAGATTTCTACAGGTGGAGCCGTGGGTGTGGCTCAATTTCAATGGAGAAAAGACGGTGGGGCCTGGTCGGCGCCAATACTAACCACTGGTGGGGCCCAAGCCATAGATGTTGATGGCGTGAGCGTTACCTTTATGCCTGGCACCTACGTTGCCAATGATACCTTTACAATAGATGTAACAGCAGATTCTGCTTTCTATGGAACGTATGCTTCGGGCGACAATACAAACGCCATGGCCATTGCCGATTTGCAGTACACAGCCATGGATATTGCTCAGTGGACCTGCGACAGGCGCAACGGAGATACTGAAGGGAGTGTCAATGCGACCATTGAAGACTACTATCATGCCATGGTGGGTTCCATGGGGATCAAGTCTGCAAGTATTTCAAGGGGCAGGGCCTTTGGTGAGGTCATGGTTAATAAAATGGGTGAGATACGCGACAGTATTTCGGCCGTATCCCTTGACGAAGAGATGACGAACCTTATAAAGTTTCAGCATGCCTATGCAGCGGCCGCCAAGCTTATTCGCATTTCAGATGAAATGCTGAACACGTTGCTCAGTGTGAAGTAGGAAAAGGGGGGAAAGATTTCATGAGGGTGGCCAACAAAACCATTTATGAGGCAATTACGTTTAACTTGGGCAACATTACTGAGGATTTGAGTCACGCCAACAAGGTCGTGGCGACCGGAAAGCGCATCATCAATCTTTCTGACGACCCCACGGGGCTCACACAGGGGCTCCACATCAAGTCTTCTCTATCCAACATTGAGCAGTTGGGTCGTAACATAACCCTGGGAAAATCCTGGCTCAGGGCATCTGAAAGCGCCCTGACCAATGTACAGGACATGATATCAGATACCAAGTCGTTATGTGTTCAGATGGCCACCGCGACAATGAGTGCTGCCGCACGGGCGTCTGCTGCACAGGCCGTTCAAAATACGTTGGAGGAGATAGTCTCTTTGGCCAATACCGAGGTGAGCGGACGGTATATTTTCGCAGGGTCAAAAACGGATACAGCACCGTTCAGTCAGGACGGCACTTACAACGGGGATAATAACGCCTTTACGGTTAAGATAGGGAGGGATGCTACTGTAGAGGTAGGAAGCGACGGGGAGGCTGTGTTTCAGCCTTCGGGTGCGGGCGCTAATGATGATATCTTTCAGACCTTGAGTGACTTGAAAACCGCACTGGAGAACAATGATGTCAGCGGTATTCAGGACGCAATAAGCAAACTGGATGCGCATCTTGACCATATTTCCGAAAAGATCTCTGACATAGGTTCCAAGATGGTTCGGACAGAGATCAAGGAAAATCTTCTTCAGGATATGAGTCTCACCAATACCGAAAGGTTCTCGAACATTGAAGATGCAGATATCACTGAGGCAATCATGGACTTAAAGGCAAAAGAGCTTGCATATCAAGCGGCTTTAACTGCCGCTGCCAAGGTGCTCAATATAAGTTTAGTCGATTATCTAAAATAAGCAGTGGTCAGTGGTCAGATTTATAATCCGACTGGCTACGGCTATCTTGTGCCATGGAGGGCAAATGCTTGTACTGACAAGGAAGTCGGGGGAGAAGATAACCATCGGTGATGACATTGTTGTTACAATACTGGATATCTCTGGAACACAGGTGAAGGTTGGCATTGAAGCGCCAAGAGGCATTTCGGTCCATCGAAGCGAGATCTATGAGAAGATTCAGGAACAAAACCGGTTGGCAGCAGATGTGGATGCGGCTGATTTTGTGACGGCCGAGAAATTTTGGATACCATCCATACAACATAACGGTCGGAAGGAGAGTACAGATTGAAGATTGAAACCACACGATTCGGGATCATAGAAATACTGGAAGAAAAGATTATTACCATGCCGCATGGGATTCTGGGATTTCGGGACAAAAAGCGGTTTTGTATTATTCAGCACAAAGAGGATTCGCCATTCTACTGGTACCAGTGTCTTGATGATCCTGCACTGGCCTTTGTGATCACAAATCCCTGGCTATTTAAGCCCGATTATCGTGTTGATCCAACGCCGGCCATCGATGCAATGGGATGGGAAGGAGAGCCAGACAAGCTCCCTCTGGAATGCTATGTCATCGTTACCATTCCCAGGGGGTTGCCGGAAAAAATGACGGCAAACCTGATCGGACCCATCGTTTTGAATACAGAAAAGCGCGAGGCAGTGCAAATCGTTTTACTGAATGACGCCTATTCCCACAAATATCCTCTTGCAAAGCAGGCTGCTTGACCTTACTGATTACACTTGTTGCCTGTTCTGTCCTTCACCTTGAACAACAGGCAGGGCATGCCTGAGCTTTTTCCTACCACGCAAGAGGGCAATTCCTTGGACTTGAACTTCATGGCGCGACATCCATGAGGAAAACGCTTATCCCACGTAACGTAATAGTGCCTGCACCGGTGGCAGTCGATATACCTACACATCAGGTTCGGGATTTCTGGATACTGGTCTGGCGCAAGGTTGCGCCTGTCGGCTTAAACAGAGGCACTACGTGCCAGGATTTCGTGAGCAAGCCCTTAGATGGGTCAAAAAGTTCATGTAAATAAGTGAAAAGGAGTTTTGCAAAGATCTCGCCACTACTCCAACACGCCATCATTATTTCTTGTGCAGGCTTTTGATGGTTCTAACAATGGCCAATATTAAAGCGAACAGCCCCCCAATGATAAGAATCCCCTTTTGATAAGCCCAGATGTTGTCAGCAGGGAGGATGCTAGATTTTGGCAGGGCAAAATTCAGGTAGTAGATCATGATCGGGAAGACAATGATTGCAAAAAATACAATGACCGATTGAAAGATGAGGCTTTTCTTCAAAAACCTGGTCAAAAATAGAATGACGTGCTGAATCATTTCCAGCCTTTTCAACTTTGGTTCAATTTGATCCAATTCCTCTGAGAGTTTTTCAGGCTGGGCAAAAGCTGCCTTGAATTCGTCAGGAGCATTAGAGTTAACCATGTCCCGGACTTGATTAATCTTTCTCTGAACAAGCATTAAGTGTTGATAAGCAGCGCCAATTAGATTTTGATAACGATAATCCCTGAGAAACACAAGGTATTTTTCAACTCGGCGATTTAACCCATAAAGAACGTCTAAAAGTTCACTCCTCCGTTTTTCTATATACCTGCGGCCAATGGCAAGGATAGATTGGCTATAGTGAGCCATGTCCAGATAGGCGAAATAACTGTCGGCTTGTGACAATTTTTTGACCTTTGACCAAAGGGATTGGGCCTCCTCGATTTCTTTTTCACCCAGCAGCTTTTCTAATTTGTTCAATTCGTTTTCTACCTTATGGAAGAGTTGTACAGCTTCGTCCTTGGCTTGGCCAAAGAGCGTTTTGAGTTCAGGGTGAATTTTCTCGCTAAAAGGTGCAAGATCGGGATCAATTAAGGCGTGGACATAAAATTGCCTGTCTCGTTCAATAAGCTTGATGAGCCGGCTGAGGGCCTCGGCGTCTTTTCCGTCCCTAAATTTGAATATGACGTCTTGATATATCGCTTCTGGGCAGCGAGGATCGATGAAGAGGATTTCCCTTATTTTTTCGTCAGCCTTGAAAGGACGATCATGCACATCATAAAGACGGGAAAGCAACAACAGGAGGAAAATCTTCTGCGGTTTTGTCTTGGCATAGTCCAGGGCTTTATCAAAATGGTACTCTGCGCCTAAAAAGTTATTTTTATCGATATTCAGAAATCCCGTGGCACAATAGGGCCTGTAATCCTTTGGGTCTTTTTCCAAAGAGGATTCCAAAAGGGTTTTAGCCCGCGCAAGGTTGGAGACCCGCAGACAATCTAGGGCTATCCAGACAAGGCCACCCTTATCCCCCTCAGTCGTAGTTTCCTTGATCTTGTTCCAGCTGTCGCCCGTGGCATTCCAGATGCTTGTGAAAAAGCGGAGTTGAAAGGTCCTCTTGAGTTCGTAGAATCCGTAATAAGCCCAAGGGGTTGACCTGTCGGTATCTGTTTCGGATCCGTTACCCGACTCTGGTCTTGATCTTATGCTGGCAATATAATTGAAAAAAAGCCTGTTGATGGTATCAAAGGAAAAATATCCTAATTGATTCAAGGCCTGAGTTATCCGCGGTAGATGTTTAGAGGGGCAGTTTAGCGTCAGGTGGTCTTTTCCACCGCAATAATAACAAGGTGGATTCTTGCCCCGAATAAGGGTCTTCTGGTACAAAAAGAGGTATGGCCCCATTTTTCCCAGGTCTTCTCGGGAGATCAACTTATAGAAGGACCTGCGTTGATTGATATCAGGCTGTGGGCTGGCGGAAAAAAGAGGCTCATTTTTTATGAACTTATAAGCAGCGTCTGAAATGTAGATTTCGCCTGGATCAATTCGGTCCCAGTTAACTTTGAGCTCTTCCACGACCAACTTGTCGGCCCTGACATAAGGCCCTGAATCAATGATTATTTGGATCGGTAAGACCAGAGGCCCCAGGTCCTCCCTGAGGTACTTCCTGATAAACTTTATGATGTTCTTGGTCACGGTCAGGGCTAATGGCACTTCTTTGACAATTAAAGCAACAGATCGATCCGATAGGATCTTTTCTGCCTCGATTTTGCCCCCCCACAAATTGTCCTTTACCGCAAGCAGGTGATGCCATATTTTACCAAAGTCATCTTCGGTCAGGTTCCAGATAGGCTTGAAGTAGATTAGCGTTTTTGCGATCGGGTCAAACTTGACGGCTTCTTCCCATATAACCTTGTAGATGGTCAGCCCCTTGGGAACATCTTTTTTGCCCGAAAAGTCGACCGATTCGAAACGTACCAGAGAAAGATCATGAACTAGATCATACACAGCCTGGGATATGTAAATTTGATCTCCGTCTACCAGGGGGGTCAGTTTGGCCGCGATATTCACAACATTGCCAAATATGTCGTTGTGTTCGATAATACCGTCGCCGAAATGAATGGCGATTCTGATGTGAATCTGATCCTGGGGGTCTCTTGTTCGATTATAAGTCTGAAGCTTTTGTTGTATTTTTACGCCCGCCTTCAGGGCCTCTTTGGCATCAGAGAAATAGGCCATTGCCGAATCGCCCAAAATTTTAACCACAACGCCTCCGTGTTCAGTCACGGCTGCTGAAGCCATATCCTGATGCTGCTGGAGCATTTCCCGGCCAGCCAGATCTCCATGGGACTTGAAGAACTTGGTTGAACCGACGATATCGGTAAAGAGGACGGCGATTTTTTGTATGGAGTGCTCGGGGTACTCGTCAATGGGTCGTGGCAATGAGGTCTGAGATGAATCTATCTTTATAGCCATGGTTATTTTTTACTATCGACAAAAGCTTAGGTCAACTTTAATCAGGACTGAGGGATCACAAAGACCAAAAGAGGGCTACAACAAGCCTAACAAAATCCTTGATTTTTAGCAGGGCAACATAATAAGTATTCAAATAAAGGAAGAAAGGAACCATTGTTGATGAAGCAGGGTGCCTCTGAAAAACTCTTTGCACAGGCCCAAAGGGTCATCCCTGGTGGTGTAAACAGCCCGGTGCGGGCTTGTCATTCGGTAAGCGCAAAACCCGTCTTTATCCAGCGAGCTGAGGGCTCCAAGGTGTACGATGCAGATGGCAATGCCTATATAGACTATGTGGGGTCCTGGGGCCCGATGATTTTGGGGCACCGGCACCCCGAGGTGATAGGGGCTATACAGGGCGTGCTGGAGCGAGGAACCAGCTTTGGGGCTCCCACCGATCTTGAGATAGAACTGGCCGAGATGATCATTGAAGCGGTTCCATCCGTGGAGATGGTCCGGATGGTCAACTCTGGCACCGAGGCCACCATGAGCGCCATTCGCCTGGCACGAGGCTTCACGGGCAGGGATCTGCTGATCAAGTTCGATGGTTGCTATCATGGTCACGCCGATACCCTTCTGGTGGCAGCAGGCTCTGGGGTGGCCACACTAGGCATTCCCGGTAGCCCCGGCGTTCCTGAGGCGTTCGTGCGAAACACCCTGTCTCTTCCGTACAACGACGTAGAGCGGGTCACCGATGTGATTTCTAAAAAGGGTGACAACATTGCGGCCATTATTGTTGAACCTGTGGCTGGCAACATGGGACTTGTTCCACCTGAACCCGGGTTCTTAGAGGCCTTAAGGACCTTGACGCAGGACCACGGGATCATCCTTATATTTGATGAGGTCATGACAGGCTTCCGTGTGGCTTACGGTGGTGCCCAGGCCCTCTACGGGATTATGCCGGATCTTACCTGCATGGGCAAGGTCATCGGAGGCGGACTCCCTGTAGGGGCCTATGGCGGGAACAAGGCGATCATGAAGCAAATCGCCCCTGAGGGACCGGTGTATCAGGCCGGGACCCTGTCCGGGAACCCTGTGGCCATGGTAGCTGGAATCGCCACATTGAAATGCTTGCAGCAACCCGGGTTCTATGAAACCCTGGAAGCCAGATCAGCCATGCTGGAGGTGGGCCTCAGGAAGGCTGTTGGCAAGGCAGCGCTGCCTGCCGTGACCAATCGGGTCGGCTCTATGCTGGGGCTCTTTTTTGCGGATCAGCCTGTTTCAAACTTTACCGAGGCCCAAAAGAGCGACGTTAACTTGTTTGCCAGATATTACAGGGGGATGCTGGAGCAGGGGATCTACCTGGCTCCATCTCAATATGAGGCGGTGTTCGTTTCAGGTGCCCACAGCGAGGTAGATATCCAGGCCACCATCCGGGCGGCAGGAGAGGTTTTTGAGGATTTGAGAATTTAAGAATTGACTTACCGGATGTCATGTGATAAGAGGCGCATAACTTTCCAAAAGGCCAACCGAATGTTAGATGGGGTCTTTTGGGAAAAGCGCTCTTTGTCATGAAAGAAGAGACCAAGAAACTGTTCAAGGAGCTATGGTATTACAGTAGCTTGAGTTTTTCCATTGCCCTGTCCATGGTCATCGGGTTGGGTATCGGGTACTGGCTCGACACGCGGGTATTTCATACCTCTCCATGGTTTACCCTTGTCTTTCTTGGTCTTGGCGTCATTGCCGGGTTTCGGAACATTTACCTGGCCATGAAAAAAAGCCGGAGACTGTAAAAGGAAAACTTCAGGCTGTGCATATAGAAAGGAGGCTGCTCAAGTTTATTACACTGACGAACTGGATCCTTTTTTGTATTGTGACAATTTCCGGTTTTATCCTGGCACCAAGGTCTTTTGCATGGGGCATCCTGGCAGGGGGCCTCATTGTGACCATAAATTTTCACCTTTTGTATCGGTCCCTTAAGGAGGCCTTGACACCGCCCCATCTTGCCAGAACGAGGGTGGTTTTAGGAAAATACTATATCCGATTCCTGGTCAGTGCTCTCATTATATATGTCCTCATAGCGGATCATTACGTAAATCCCTTGGGACTCATCATCGGCCTATCGGTGGTGGTCACAAGTATCTTTATAGCCACACTCAACGAAATAAGGAAAATCATTTTTAAGGAGGCGGCATGACATGGAACACCCAATTCTATTTCTAGTCTCGTTGGCTCAGCTTATAAGCCCAGAATTGGGGCATTTGGCCCACGAGTATGTGCACGTGGTTTATTCGTGGTTTGTAATGCTTCTGCTAATAGTGCTTGCATATCTTGCCACTAGGGGAATCAGCATGATCCCTACCAAGGGGCAAAACGTTTTTGAGCTTGTGATCGGAGGGATGGAAGAATTCATTGTGGACATCACAGGTGAGGAAGGCCGCCGCTTTTTCCCTATTCTCGCCACTGTGTTCATATATATCTTTGTTTGTAATCTGTTGGGCCTGGTTCCAGGCTTTTTTCCGCCTACTGCCAAGATCAATACCACCCTCTCATGCGCCCTTGTTGTCGTTCCCATGACCCATGTGATTGGTGTCATGTATCACGGGCCCAAATATATCAAGCACTTTTTGGGGCCGATATGGTGGATGGTCCCCATCATATTTCCGATTGAACTGATCGGCCACACGGCCCGCGTGCTTTCGCTTACCATTCGTCTTTTTGGAAATATGGCTGGCCACGAACTGGTTCTGGCCATTCTGTTTATGCTGGCCGGTGCTTTTTTTGCCCCCCTGCCCATCATGGCGTTGGGTATCTTTGTGAGTCTGGTTCAGGCCTTTGTGTTCTTCTTGCTCTCCGTTATGTACTTTGCTGGTGCAATGGAACATGCCCATTAATAAAATTGGTGCAATGGAAGAAGCCCATTAATAAAATCTTAAAGTAAAGGAGGGAAGAGTCAATGTTCAAGAAACTGTCGTTTTCAACCCTGGGATCTGCATTTTTTCTGTTTGCCCTTTCCACAGTGGCCTATGCTGCAGGTGACGAGCTGCCCATTGCTGGCCTGAAGTACTTCACGGTATCCGTTTTTGCCGCAGGCTTTGGTATCGCCATTGCAGCCTTTGGAGGTAGTCTTGGCCAAGGCATGGCAATCAAGAATGCAGTTGAAGGGATTGCCAGGAATCCAGAGGCCTCAGGTAAGGTGACCGTGACCATGCTGATCGGTCTGGCCATGGTCGAGTCCCTGGTTATTTATGCCCTGGTTATTGCCCTGATTCTGATCTATGCACATCCGCAATCATCAGCGATTGCAGATCTGTTTGCAAAAATGGCTCATTAATTAATTGAGTGAGCGAGAAAACACAACAGGGTTGCCCCGCCTGCTGCGGGCTGGTGCGCAACCCTGTTTGTTTTGAGCCCTTGTTCCTTGAAACGATTATTTTATTGTTGCTTCAATAGGTTTGCAGTTGGCCTGTAAATTACCCGGAAGCCAGTCGCACTTGGTACAAGGTGTGCCAATTTGGCCAACAGCCTGTCAACATTAAAAGCATCTCGGCTGATCAGCTTAATGAAGTTTGTGAAAATTCCTTCCATTGCCATCACCCGTCTTTCGATTTATGTAAGAAGCCTTGAACTTTTAGACAAAAAGGGCATCGAAGTGGTGTCATCCGGGCGTCTGGCCGACCTCTGCGGCATTAATCCCGCACAAATCCGCAAGGACCTCGCCTATTTTGGTCAATTTGGCGTAAGGGGCGTTGGCTATTACGTCAAAGAACTCCTGTTTGAGATTAAAAAGATCCTGGGCCTGGACAAAGAATGGCGCTTGGGCTTGGTCGGGGTCGGCAATCTTGGCACGGCCCTCTTAAAGCATACCCAGTTTCTGGACACAGGGTACACCTTTGTGGCAGCATTCGACAGAAAGCCGGAGAGAATCGGCACAAAAATTGGGGGCATAGAGGTTGCACCTGTGGAGGCCATGAATCGTTTGGTCAAGGAGAAAGGCGTAGAGATCGGCCTGATTGCCGTAAGTTCGGAATGGGCCCAGGCGGCGGCAGACATGCTGGTAAAGGCCGGGGTTCGTGGCATCATGAATTTTGCACCCGTCCACCTTGAGTGCCCAAGGCATAGATTTATCGAAAACGTCGATTTCAGCCTAAAGTTAGATGCCCTGTGCTACAGGCTCACGACAGGGAGGGCTGTGTAGCACCTTGCTCAAGAATTGGCCGGTATATGAACCAGGGAGCCGGGCAATCTCCTCGGGCCGACCGGCGCCCACCAAATAGCCGCCCTTGTCTCCGCCTTCTGGACCCAGGTCAATAATATAATCGGCTGACTTGATGACGTCCATATTGTGCTCGATGACGATGATGGTGTTGCCAGCATCTGCAAGCCGGTTTAGCACGTCTAAGAGTTTCTGGATGTCGGCAAAATGAAGCCCTGTGGTGGGTTCATCTAAAATATAGACGGTTTTCCCTGTTCCCCGCTTGCCGAGTTCTCTTGACAACTTGACCCTTTGAGCCTCCCCCCCGGAAAGGGTGGTTGCGGGTTGTCCCAGGTGAATGTAGCCAAGTCCCACGTCTGCCAGGGTCTGTAGTTGAGTCCTTATCTTCCTAATTTTGCTAAAAAAATCAATGGCCTGGTTGACGGTCATGTCCAGGACCTCGGAAATGTTCACCCCCTTGTACCGGACATCCAGGGTTTCCCGATTATACCGCTTCCCCCGGCACACATCGCACGTTACATAGACATTAGGGAGAAAATGCATCTCGATCTTGATGATACCATTTCCGCGACACGCCTCGCACCGCCCGCCCTTCATGTTGAAGCTGAAGCGCCCTGGTTTGTACCCGCGCACCCTGGCCTCCGGCGTTCTGGCGAACAAGTCCCGCATGTGAGTAAATGTGCCGGTGTAGGTGACTGGATTGGACCGTGGGGTTCGTCCGATCGGAGACTGGTCTATGTTGATGACACGATCTATCTTTTCAAGGCCGGTCAGTCGCCTGTATTTGCCTGCGGCTTTCCTGGCATGATACAAGTGGTGAGCCAGAGATCGATACAGCGTTTCAATAACCAGGGTGGATTTGCCCGAGCCGGATACCCCTGTAACGCACACAAAACATCCCAGTGGAAAGCGAACCGTGATATCTTTGAGGTTGTTGGCTGATACGCCTTCCAAGACAATGTATCCGTTTTTTAATGGGCGACGGTTTTGAGGGATTGGTATGGTTTTTCGGCCCGACAGGTACTGTCCTGTCAAAGAGGTCCCATGTTTAAGCAGATCCTCAGGTGGCCCGTTAAACAAAAGATGCCCGCCGTGGACCCCCGCGCCCGGCCCCATATCGATCACGTGGTCGGCCGAAAGGATTGTTTCTGCATCATGTTCCACCACCACAACCGTATTCCCCAGATCGCGCATCTGTTTGAGCGTGTTCAGGAGTCTTTTGTGGTCTTGCTGGTGGAGCCCGATACTCGGTTCATCCAGGACATAGAGGACGCCGGTTAGCTTGGAACCGATCTGGGTGGCTAAACGAATCCGCTGCGCCTCGCCTGAGGAAAGCGTGGCCGAGGCCCGGTCCAGCGTTAGATAGCTTAATCCCACCCGGGTCAAAAAAAGGAGCCTTTCGGTGATCTCTTTCAAGATAGGATCTGCGATGACCCGGTCTCGGGGGTCAAGAGGGATTGCCCCAAAAAAATCCAGGAGTGCCGTGACCGAACGTTTGCACACCTCATGGATGGACGCCCCGCCAACCTTGACGGCAAGACTTTCTGGTTTCAGCCTTGCACCGTGACACTCAGGACAGGGCCGCACGTTCATGAACTGCTCGATCCCTTCTCGGACCTGATGTGAGCGGGTCTCCCTGTAACGCCGCTCAAGGTTGGGAATAACGCCTTCAAACGGCCGGCTGTAAGTATAGCGCCTGCCGTCCCGCTCAAGATAAAAGGGAATGGTCTCACCCTTGGATCCATAAAGCAGTAGATCTTTGAGGGCTTCCGGGAATTCGTTGAACGGCGTATAGATACTCACATGAAATTGCCGCGTGATCGCATCTAATATCTGATAGAAATAAACCGAATGTCGATTTTCCCATGGGACGATCGCACCATCCCTGAGAGAAAGGGTGGGATCAGGCACAATCAGGTCGGGGTCAAAGACCATCATGGCGCCGAGGCCATCACAGGCGGGGCAGGCCCCCTGCGGGCTGTTAAAGGAAAAACTGGCTGGCGTGAAAGGCGGATAACTGCTACCGCAAAGCATGCAGGCCGCCTTTTCGCTAAAGATGAGCGGCTCGCCCTGTAACAGATCCACGGTGACCAGCCCCTCTGAGAGCCCCATGGCAAGTTCGATCGAGTCGGCCAGACGGTTTCGGGCCGATTCCTTAACAATCAGGCGGTCTACCACCACATCAATGCTATGCCTTGTGTTCTTATCAAGCGAGACCGCTTCATCCAGATCAAACATCTTGCCGTCTACCCGGACTCGCGTAAAACCGTCCTTTCGCAGTCTTTGGAATAGCTTTTGGTGGGTCCCCTTCTGACCAGCAACTACAGGAGAGAGGATCATGACCTTGGTACCTGGTTCAAGGGCCATGACCTGATCGACGATCTCCTGGGTCGTTTGAGATGTAATGGGTTGTCCGCACCTGTGGCAATGGGGCTTGCCAATGCGGGCAAACAGGAGTCGAAGATAGTCGTAGATCTCGGTAATGGTTCCGACCGTAGAACGGGGGTGTTTGGTGATTGTTTTTTGCTCAATGGCGATAGCTGGGGCAAGGCCTTCGATGCTGTCCACATCCGGCTTGTCCATCTGCTCCAAAAACTGACGCGCATAAGCTGAAAGTGACTCAACATATCGCCGCTGCCCTTCAGCGTAAAGCGTATCAAAGGCCAGTGTTGATTTGCCAGAGCCGGAAATGCCGGTTATCACGACGAGTCGATTTCGAGGGATGTCGACATCAATATTCTTGAGGTTGTGCTGGCGTGCACCGCGTACGGCAATTTTATCTAAAGGCATGGTCAGCAATCGTCTGTGAAATTTTTTAATACACTATTTTCCATTTGTCCCTTGTCCCATTGCGAGCAAAACAACCCAAATTTAATATTTTGCATCGAAAAATACAAACCGTCAACCCATATTGCATGTATGTTTTGCTCAAGGTCTTTTCCCTTGACGCTCATGGTATGGCTCATATAATCTTCAAACTATAGATTGTGAGCATTTAACAGGCTGTTGCCCAAATTATTCCAATGCAGATGTCACTGGTCTTTTACCGCTTAAAAGTTGGGTGGTCGGCTGCTTGGGCAACAGCCTGTTAACTAAAAGAGACAATGAAATGAAAGGGGGGCCTTGTGGCCATTGCAGAACTGAGTATCGTTCCGATCGGAACAAAGTCCACCAGCCTGAGCCCCTATGTTGCGGCGTGCCTTAAGGTCCTGGAGGACTCTGGCCTCACCTATGAACTGCACGGCATGGGCACCATCATAGAGGGGGATCTCAAAGACCTCTTTGACGTTATGTTGAAGATGCACGAGGTGCCCTTTGAGGCCGGAGCACTTCGGGTTGTGACGTCTATCAAGATCGACGATAGAAGGGACAAAGAGGCATCAGCCAAAGACAAGGTAAAAGCCGTATTGACCAAAAGGCCATCGACCTAGGGTTGTTGTCATTTGTCATTTGGAAAGGATTAGGAACATAGAATGTCCCCATGTCCGCACTTTTGGCTTGACACACAATCCGCTTTTGGTCATGTTTTTATCACTAAAAAGCAAATTCCTATCCTTATTTGGTAGCCTGGAAGGAAGACGCCCATGAGCCAGCGTTCATATAAACGTCGCAAATACATTGTGGATCATGAGTTCCAGTATGGGATGATTCGCAAGATGGCCATCCTGGCTGTATTGATCGTTGTCGTGTCTCTATCTTCCTTGGCCCTGATCTACCATTTGTACGGAGATGTACAGGTCGAGATTATTCAACCAGTTCCCTTTGCCTTATCAGAGAGTGGAGGGACCATAGAGGAACAGTCCACCATATTAGAACTTTTATGGCCTGTCCTGTCCATCTCTCTTCTTGCAACGCTAGTGGTGATTTTTGTTTTTGGTGTGGTCATTTCCCATCGGATGGCAGGCCCTGTTTACTCCATGCGGAGGGCATTGGCTGAAATGGCGCGGGGCGATTTGAGTAGACAGGTACATTTGAGAAAGAAGGATGCCTTTAAACCGCTAGCCAAGGACATCAATGGCCTGAAAGAACGTTGGCGAATGTCGATTCAGGAGTTAAAAAGGCTTTGTCGAGAGCTTGAATCAGGTGATAATAGCAAGCAAAAAGAGCATTTAAGCCGGTTATCTGAGATCCTTTCTACATTCAAGACGGAATAGAATTAACATCAGGGAAGTGATCCTCTATCCCCATTCTCTGAGATCAATGACAGAGTGATGAAACCTTGAATACAGAAATAATGGCGATATGCGAGTTTTTTGGACGGGGGTGTATCTGATGCAAAAAAAGAGATTGCTGACTGTAGCCGCTTTATTGTTCATTTTCTTTTTTGCAGGCATCAACTTTACATATTCAGGGCTACTCAAAACAAGAACCTGGAATATGATCAGGATCGCTTATATGAATGGGTATACCGAAGCACTAGAATTGGATATTGAGGAGATAAAAGAGCTAAAAAAGCTGAAAAGGAATGATATACCTTTTAGACAGAAAGTCGAAGAGGCAGCGGATAGGTATATGAGAATAGTTGAAGATATGAATAGATAAATTCCCTGTTGCCAGTCCTACTTGTCCTCCTTTAACTATCCCCGCCCCGATCATCTCTTTGAAAGAGACACTGTGCTGCTTTGCAAGCTGCAAAACATAACGAGCCAAATTGAAAAACTTCTCTCAACGTGATGCTGAGCGCTTACTTATTCTTTGAGGCGGAGCATGTGGATCACGACCTTGTAGAGCTCATCTCCACCCCTCAATGTTTTTGCTACATTTTCGATCTCAAATCGACCGGGAACCATGCCAATGAACTTGATCATACACTTACGCCGTAAGTCATGGGCCAGGAACACGGTGCCTTCAGGTTGGAGATATTTTCGAAACAGATTGATAATCGGTTCTATGGATGTCTCCTTGTAAACCAATTCCGAGCCGCAAATGATATCATACTTTCCTGTCAGATCCGGGTTGTTCCAATTCAACTTTTTTACGGATACGTTATTCAAGCCATTCAGTTCCACATTCATTCGCAGCAGTTCAAGGGCATCCTCTTCATAGTCGGTGATTGTCACCTTGTGTCCCATGGCCCCGAGGAATAGACCTGTGATCCCCATCCCCGCACCGATTTCGAGTATTTCCTTTTCCTTTTCAAGGCCGATTCGCATCAAATGATCTGTCAACACGATTGACGCTTCCCAGATTTTAACCCAGAAGGGGAAGTGCTCGATATATGCTTCTCCATGCTGTGCAAGGTTGTTGACAAAAACATCCCAGTTTGTTATTCTATAAAGCTCAAGTTTTTTTCCACCTATGGCAATAGGCATCACTTCCAGTTCATATTTTTCTTTGATTGGTATTGTTTTCATCTTTAGAATCCTTCCATTAGCTGCACTGTAGCCAGAGCGTTCTTACAACAGTTTAAAACCGGTTGTCAAACTTGCTCAAACAGGGGCTGAAACTATAGCCTTGCTTATGTGGTTCATTGAAACTCCCAAGCTGTAGGGAATCTTCGACTGTAATGCTATTTTCAGATTCGCTCGCTTTTGCAGTTCAAAGGTTGAAATTGGTCGGCATCAAAGGTTGATGATCTGGCCCGAAATCCTTTCTCCTAATGTCAAGATACCAACCGAACGTTTTCGCGCAAAGGGAAACCCGCCAAAAAAAGCGCCTGGATTAAAAAAGAGAATCCCCTCTCTGATCTTATTGTCCGGCCGGTGCGTGTGTCCGTAAACGATGGCATCTACCTTATCAAATGCACCTACAAGCTTTTTTGGCATCCCAAACGGGTTGCCCCAACCGTGGGTCAGGCCGATTCGAAAGCCTTGTATCTCTATGACTTTTTTGGACGGGAGTTGATTCATCACAATACGGGCGTCCATATTACCACTGACAGCAACGACCTCTTTGCCCGAAAAGGCCTCCAGCACTTCAAGCTCGGTGAGGTCACCTGCGTGGAGAATCATGGATACATCAGCAAAAACCGTGTGCTGTAGTTGGTAAAGCTCAGGCGTGGGCTTCCTGAGATGTGTGTCTGAAATCACCCCGATTTTCATGAAGATGCCTTGATAGAATATGTTGAGAGGCCTCCTACATCCATATATACCTTAACTTAGCTTAAATCCGTTTCGAAGGCAGTAGGGGGCAGGGGATTGGGTAGCATGGAAGGAGTAATCAAAGCAACACAAAAAAACGGTACAATTAACAAGGGGTCTGCGGGAGTCACATATGAGAGCAACCACAAGATCATCGAGAAGATTGCAGCGACGAGTGGTGATATTTCTTTTCCAGAATCTCCTTTATTTTCTCAGATAGCTCTTTCATACTAAAAGGTTTCTGTATGAAACCATCGCAACCTCGTTCCAATATCTCAGTAGCTTGACCATCTATGCTGTATCCGCTTGAAAGCAAGACTTTGATATCCGGGTTAATCTGCTTCATGCGGTCATAGGCTTCACCACCACCCATATTGGGCATCACCATGTCCAAAACGACGATGTCGATGTCATCCCGATTTTTCTTATAAACCTCAACGGCCTCTTTCCCGTCCCTGGCTATGAGTACCCGGTAGCCCATGGCCTCTAATAGTTCCTGGCCTACTTTTAGGATGACCTCTTCATCATCG